>JAABUR0100000248.1_pt1 | contig 126011 bp, 95 predicted proteins | sample 5560091 | NCBI WGS metagenome assembly JAABUR01 (sample SAMN10711879, study PRJNA513375) | rock metagenome | isolation source: Antarctica rocks | place: Antarctica: Victoria Land, University Valley sud | reverse complement strand
GGAAGGCTAATATCCACGTATCTCTATACGGGTTAGGCCTCTACTACCTACTACTATACCGTAGGGACTACCTAGGTACGGCTAAGCATCCCCCCGCCGTATAGTAGTAAGGTAGCGGATACCCGGTATATTTACCGCGGTTATATCGGCCGCTACTATTAAGGTATATGCGTGTAGAAGATAATAGGTACCGTTAGCTAACTAGACCGGCGGCCCTATCGCGCTTACAGGCTATTAGGTGAGGAGTCTAATACCTATATCCTATTTCGGGTTAGGTACCCACTACCTATAGCCGTACCGCAAGGACTACCTAGGAAGGGGACTAGAGTATCCTCGCCGCCGTACGGTAGTAATAGCGGCAGTATATACCCGGTATACTATCTAGCTTACGCTCGATTATTAAGAGGAAGGAAGAGCTAGCTCTATAGTATTACTATCTTTTTATTATACTGTTATTATCTATATATACTATAACTACCCTAAGGTAGGTAGACTTAGGCTACCTAGACCGCGCGGAGCGGAATCGGCTGGAGTATAAAGACGTAGCCTCGTAAGAGACCCTGTGGCGGGTATAGGTATAGAAGTACTATATATATTCTATAATATTATAGAGGTTTTATATCGGTAGTATTTCTATTATCTTATACTAGTATTACTAGTATTACTAGTATATCGCGTTTATAACACGCGTAGGGAAGCGGAGGCTATATTAGGGAGAGGTGGAAGGGTATTTATATAGTATATATTTTTTATCTATATCTATATATTCTATCGCGTTATATCTTTTACTATAATCTTCTAAGAGTTCTCCTTCTATCTTCTCTATTTTTCTATCGCGTTGGCGTTCCTATTCTCGTTATTACTATACTCTACCTGCGTGTCGATTCTATAATAACTAGGTAACCCTAGACGGTGCTTCTAAAATACCGTGAGATCTCTTAGCTCTCCTAGTACCGAGATACTAGAAGGTTCGTAGCCGGCACCACGTATAGGTAGATCTCGTCGCCGGCTATCCTCTTATTATAAAGTAATAATCCGTTTATTATTAAATAGAAAGATAAGGTAAAGTATATAACTTCTAAGTAAAATACTATTAAATAGCCTTAGAAAGTTAATTTTATAAGATTACTAAGATTTAAAGGAGTACTTTATATACTAGATAATTTAGTATTATATATAGAAATTATTATAAGGTATTATAATAATACCTTAGTAGGTTATTTTAAGTTATAAAAAACTTTAGAGCTACTCTAATATAAGTATTATTAGAGTAGAATATTAGTAGATATTAAGTTATATATTTAAACTTATAAAATATATTAAAGGGTAAAGGCTCCTAGATATAAACTTTATAATAATATAATATTCTTATTATAACTTAAAGGGCCTTAGGAAGAACTTTTTATAGATTTTATTATAGGCTTACTACTTAATAAATATAGAAATTCTATATATAATTCTATTCTTATATTTATTAATAGGTATATAAAGATAGTTTAATACCTTCTAATTAAAAGTACTTATATTACTATTAAATTAGCTAAGATTTTATTTAAGAATATAGTATTATAATATAATTTATTAATAAGTATTATATTAAATTAGGGATCCTTATTTATAAGTACCTATTAGTTAGAAGTCTACTATTATATAAAGATAAAGAGATAACTAAGTACTACCTTCTATTTATAAATAGATAGGTAGATTAAATATTAGAACTAAATATTAAAATATTACCTTAAGGTATTTTTAAATAAAGAATAGGATAATTAGGTTATATTACTCCTAATAGCTAAATTCGCGTATTATAATAGTATTTATATTATATTAAGTTATTTACTATTCTATATAATATATAGATATAATCTATATATAAAAGATAAAGTTAGAGATAACTTTCTAGAAGGAGGAGTACTTATAATTAAAGATTATATAGAAAACCTTTTAAAAATAAGAGTTATACTAGTAGATTAATAGTAGACTATTTAAGTATAAGTTATAAAGTTTTATAATAAACTTTATATCTTAAAGTCTTATATAATAAGAGAACTAGTAATATTAGTTATAAAGAACTTAAAGTAAAAAAAACTAAATTAAAAGCTATTATATAAATATACTAGTCCCTTTAAGGTAGTAGATATAATTAGATATTAAGTATACTACTTAAGTCTCCTAATAATATAAAGAATCTATCCTATATTTTATATTTCCTTATTAGAATTATATTAGAGTTATTTTAATAAAGGTAAATAACTATTTATACCTCCTCTAAAACTTATTAATAGTAAAAAATATTATAAGGTAGAATAAATTTTAGATAGAATAAAAAGTAAAGGTATTTAATACTACTTAATTAAGTAGTCTAATTATAAAATAGAATAGAATTAATAAATATCTATTAAGGATATAAATATAAAAGACTTATAAAAGGAATATAATAATATATATATAATAAAGAGATATTATAAGTAAAATACTTATATATAATTATTATAATAAAACTATCTAAGTATAAAGTTAAGTTATATAAGATAAGTTATAAGTTATATTTATATAATAGAGATTTTAATAAAGAAATATATAAGAAGAGAATTAATTAAAGGGAAAATCTTTATAATCTAAGAAAAGAATCTTTACTTAAAGGTATAATATTAAAGTCTTATAAAGGGAGTATATTATAGTAGGTTATAGCCTAAGAAAGATAAGCTACTAGATAAGACTTTATCCCTATTAAGGGGAAGTGGAGTAGGTATAAGAATAGGTATAAAAATAGGCGTAGAAGAGAGCGTATAAGGAGTATAAGGGGCGTAAGGGAGGTAAGTAGTATAATAAGAGTAAGTAGAGGGCGCGGTACTAGTAGTACTACTATTATAAAAAGGATAGCTAGGGCTAGTAGAAGCGGGGGCGGGTAATATAATAATAATAAAGGTAGGAGCCTCCTCCTCCTTTATATCCTCCTCTATCTCTTCTATCTCCCCCTTATTATTATTATTATTATTATCCTCCTCCTAAGATATAATTAACTTATATAAAGATAGTATAATACTTAATATACTTACCTCCGTTAAATCCTTATCTACCTCTATTATAATAAGGGTAGTAAACCCCTCTTATAAAAGTATTAGTATATATTATAAGAAGTATATAATAAAAGGACTTATCTATTACTTTATTATATCTAAGATACCTTTAAAGGTAATAGTTATATAATTACCTACCTTTACCCTAAGGTATAATAATTCCTTAGAGGTTTATAACTTATATAAAAGTATTTTACCGCGCTCCTTTAAATAAATTACTACTTCTACTTTAAAGGTAAAGGTAGTAATATATACTATAAAGGTAATATAATAAAGAGACTTTTTATACTAAAGTATAATAATAAGGCCGCGGATAAAGAGGCTAGATATATAAGTTTAAAAGGTAAGGGGTACTTATAACCTATTAATATATTATACGCGAATTATATTAAAATCCTATTATTATAAATTAATTTATACTTCTTATAAAGGTTATAATACCTTTAATAGGCCCTACCTATCTTATAGTTATATAATAACCTAGGATTTAAACCTAGGTACTTAGCGTATTAAAGATAATAGGGCTTAAGGAGAGTTATAACCCTAGTAGTATAACGGGGTAGAGAGGTATAATAAGAGTATTTAACTATCTATTATAAAATTAGCTAATATAAATACCTTTAAATATAAAGAGTATAAGAATAATTTAAAAGAAGTATAATATAATAGGATATTAATAAAGTCCTTAAATAACTAATATAATAGACTTATATAAAAAGGTAATTTATAAGTAATATACTTATAATATACTTAAAGATAACTAAAGTCTATTATAAGGTATTACTATATATAGAATAATAAAGGATAATTAATAGAGACTTATCTTAATTATTATTATAATTATTAACTATTTAAAATATAATATTATATTAGTAATTAATCCTTTATATTATACTTATATTTTAATAGTATTTATCTTATAAAGTATTAATAGTATTAATACTAAATATATTAGCTTTAATTATTAATATATTAATATATAGCTTAAGGTAACTTATAATAGGTTAATATTAATAATAGTAGTTATAAAAGAAGTTAGAAGTAAATAAATTATAACTTTATTATATACTATATTATATATATTAACTACGCGATTTAATAGTATAATATTACTACCTAACTTTTATAATTACTTATTTATATTATATATTTATAAAGTACTATAATAATAAACTTAATTAATAATTATATTCTACTACTAATAATATTATAGTTATAAAGGCTATTAATATTAGTATTATATAATATTAATAGCGTATTACTATTACTATAATATTATTATCCTTAAAACTCTTTCCCTTATTTTCCCTACTAGGGTTTTAAAGGTTTTTAACAAGTCCTACTATAGATAGTAATAATTAGTATTTAGGGATAAATACCCTTAAAGGGGAGGTAATTATTAGGATATCTTAATATATCTAGCTAGTAGGATGCGGCTTACTAGTAATATCCTAGTAGTATTAGTTTAGCTTCTTATTATCCTAAGAGAGGCTAGGTAGCTTCCTTAAGGGGTATTTAAATAGTCCTCCCTTAGCCTCCTTAGAAGGTAGAGATTAGTTCTTTTATAACTATAAAGTTACTAGAGTATTAAGTCTATCTTTATAATACTACCTACTTACTAGTAGTTTATACTATATATTCTAGCCCTTAGGAACTAGCCTTCTAGTCTAGTTCTTAATATAACCCTTATAGATATCTTATTATAAGTTATACTATTATCTTATAACTCTTATAAATATCCTATTATAACCCTTATAAACATCTTATTATAAACTATACTATTATCTTATAACCCTTATAAATATCTTATTATAAGCTATACTATTATCTTATAACCCTTATAAATATCCTATTATAACCCTTATAAATATCTTATTATAAACTATACTATTATCTTATAACCCTTATAAATATTCTATTATAAGTTATACTATTATCTTATTATAACTTATAATTATAAATATCTTATAAATAAGATAATAGTAGTAGTTAGAATAAGATATTTATAAGGATTATAAGATAATAGTATAACTTATAATAAGATATCTATAAGAGTTATAAGATAATAGTATAACTTATAAGATATTAATAGAAGTTATAATAAGATATCTACTATTAATTATAAGTTATATCTACTACTATAAGTTACTAAGGCCTTACTACCTATTTTAAGTAGGAGAGCTTTAATAATTTACAGGCTACTAGTATCTAGCTAATACCTTTGTAAATAACTATACCTTAGATATACTATTATCCTATTAGCTAGTAAGCTAGTAGAGCTAATTATATAATAGGAGGGTAGTATATCTAAGTATAAAACCCTGTAATTTTACTAGATATCCTATTTTTTAGTAATATACTATATAAATTTTTCGCTTATTAATAAAATTTATTAATAATTAACTTTATAATATAATAGTATAGAATTCTACTATATAAATACTAGCTATATTAATACTCTAATCCTCCTCTTACTTCTTCTAACTCTAACTAGCCTACTTTTAATCTAATCTACTTATAATAACCTATCTATAATACTATTACTATCTATTAACTCTAAATTTCTAAAAATCCTAGTAGCTAGCTAGTAATAATAATAATAGGGTAGCTTATTTTTCTAGTAGTTAGTAGGTTAGGTAGGGTATCTAAACTACTAGAGTAGGCTTAGTTAATAGATAGTAGACTTAATATAAGTAAAATTAATACTATAATAGTTTAGTAGAAGTAGTTATAAAGTAAATAGGATATAATAGAAGCTTATTAATATACTATTAGCTTATTTTATACTTAGTTAGAGTTCTTAATATATATACCTTACTTTATATATATTATAGTAAATAATACTAATATTATTAATATATTATTAATAATAAGTTTACTAGTAAAGAAATAAATATTTATACTTAGATATATTACTACCTAGCTATATAATTAGTATTACTAACTTAAAGGGGCTTTACGCCTAGCTTAGAATACGACTAAGAGATTAAGGTAAAGAAAATTATTGTTTATAAGTAAAAATTAGGTAATACTAGTAGAGATTAGTTGAATTTCAGGGTTTTAATATATAATTTAAGAAGGTATAATATATATAAGGTAGTAGTATATATATACCTTATTTAAGTCTATATATACCTCTTCTAAGTCTATATATATCCTATTTAATACACGTATACCTCTCTCTATTTAACCTAGTATTTAGCTAGTAGAAGTATTCTAAATAGTTAATTAAGCCTACCTAAGTTATATAATAGAAGATTATCTACTCCTTAATACTTTATACTTCTATTATACTATTCTAATAGTAATAACTACTTAGCGTATTATAAATAGATTATACTTATAGTATATATATTTCTATAAGGAGTCTAATAGGCTAAGCCCCTTTAAAATCTATCTATTAGTAGGAAAGTTATAGGTAATAGTATAATATAACCCGCTAGTAGCCCCTAAGCCAAATAGAGGGAGGTGTACGCGTACTAGGACAGGGTATACGCGGACTTAGATAAGGTGTACGCGGGCCAGGATAAGGTGTACGCGTACCGCCGCCCTATATATAATATGATTTTCAAACACATGCGCCAAGCCTACTGCCTAGCTCTGCTCCTTTCACAACAACAACCTCTTTGTACTGTCAGAACCAGTCACGATTTACATACAGTAGAATAAGTCTTCTGCTAAGTGTTCTATATTCCAAACTACCCTAAAGTCGAATCAAAAATGTACCGTCATTTTTACCCAGGGCGGGTTCTTGAAAACGTCAACGAATTTCTTTCCGGCAAAACTTTGGTCTGATGCGACAGCTTTCTTCATATTTATCATGGTCACATATCTCTCGTTGTATCATTTCTCCCATTTTTGTAATCCATCTGGATTTGCGATCTAGGCTTTCGGACCGGCCGAATAAACCCACTTTTTCTTGTAATCTCACACGCGTCCACTGCCACCCTTAAGATCCCTGAGTTCTCCGCCGTTTGCTGGCACCTCCGGTCTTATTATTCATATTTCGCTTCTTGCTGTTTCCGCTGGTCTTCAATCTTAGCTGCTACAAGCTCAGATAATTAGCTCGTCGTTCCCAAAAGGACGCCCGCCGTTTGAAGACGTCAAATGCTCACCTGGTCCAAGCCCATGCATTCAATGTCGGGCACCTGGTCTTCAGCGTCTGGCACCCCGTTTTGAGCGCCCTCCACCTGGTCTTCAAAGCCCTGCTCCTGGTCTTCCGTGTCCTTTTCCCAGAGTGCGTCTCGCAAAGAGCCATAATCATCTCCGATATCCCTCTTGCCGGTGGCGATCAGGTGTAGCCACCACAGAGCCAGGTTGACGGTCATGCTTTCAGAGTTCCGGCGAGCTTCGTCTCTGCCGTCTGCCCATGGGATGGCTTTATATTCCAAGATGCCCTCAGTGCGAGCGCGGTGGATTACTGACGGTCATCCATCCGCGCCAGCATTTATGGCATTTCCCATTATGCCACCATACCCAGCCAGAGGTTGTGGTCTTCCCGGTAGAGTCGCCCAAGGTATTCCTGGACTTCGATTGGGTCCTCGAACTGGACTGATTCGACGGCATAACGTGTGCAGTGGAATTCGGTATGGAGGGTTCTGAATACTGGAGGGACGCAATCGGCAATAGTCTCGATATCTTTTACAGTAGACTTACCCCTCCAAGGTCACGAAGATCTGGACCGCCGTGTCTGGCAAAGCGCTTCAGTTGCTTTGAAGGGTTTTTCAATACACCTTGTTCAGTTGTTTTCTTGGGCTTCTTCTTCCTTTGACGAACGCCTTTGGCATCCCTTAGGTTCCCGCGGCCGGCAACAGTGGTTCTGACAGAACTGGCTCTTTGTCTGTTTCGTCGATCAAGTTCGCTCAAAGCCCGTCGAGTGAGCCACAGCTTTGAAAGTGAATCCCAGTATGCTGTAGTCGTCTCCTGCTGTGATTGAAGAGGTCTCTTAGCATTTTTCCAGGGCGGGTGCTGTGTGGCAGTCTTCGAGTGCTCTTGTTCAATTGCACCTCGTTGACGCTTTTGACCACGCAATGGTTGATCTTCAGACGCGATGCAGTCATCAAGCACGGCACTCTGCAAAGTGTGAATCGTGAGTCGATCTCTTCGGTAGGCGGACGGACATCGAGCATGATAATACATGAGAAAGCTCTCAGTCATTCTTCAAAATTGAATCCAAAGGGTTGGCGGGCATTGTTCGTTGAAGGGAGGCGTAATTTTGGACGCTACCAGTCTCTGAAGACGGTCGAGTTTTGGCCGTGTGCAAACGGTTTCATGCTGTCCCGGTTTGATGCCAGCGAATGAGCAAAAGGGTGTATTTGTTGAATCTGATAATCCCTAGAGCTGTGTGCGAATTCTTTTCCCTTCTACCATCGCGCCAGAAATCTTCCATAACAACGTACGCTATCGGACCGCTTGAACAAAGACCAAGCCTGAGAGACAAGAAGCAAGAGGAAATCATTACCTGGATTCCTGCCGGGCTCCAGGCGGCACTTGCTCGTATACGACTGCATTGAGTCCAATATCGACTCCTGCAGCTGCTCAGTATCTACATCCGCCTCCTTCCTTGAGCTCGCGATTCCTCATTGCTCGCCGGCCGGAGCCGAACGAGCCACACTGGGTACCGCAGACCGCTGACTGGCCTCAGTTCCCACGTCATATTCGTGATCTGCATAATGCAGGTTCCTGGCAAAAGCTGTATCCCATACAGTCTTTCGCTCATTAGCTATCAAATTGTTGAAGTATTCACACTCGACCGTCCGTCGTAATTGCAGGCCAACTAGACTAGGAAATCTTCGATCTCCTGACTCTCACACGAGGGCCGTTTGGTTAACACGATCTTGGGCACGCAACCCGCTGATAACCAAATGGGAAACCGCAAAAGAGAAGGGTTTTTACTGCTGTAACCCGAGAAGCATAAGCCGTCACTTCATTCCCAACATGTGGTAATATATTACCAAGTATATTAGCCACATACCAATAGAATTATCATGTTAACGTTGCATCACATCGTCACATTATCAATCACTCTACCATGATTGCTCGGAAATAGACCCTTCCTCGCGCAATATATACCCCAGAACCAATCACCGTTGATATCCCCACATTCTCTGATCTCCGCTCCTTTTGGGAAAGCAAGTTCGTCCGTGGTCCCATCCTGCGGCCACCAAGACCACCGCGCAAGTATGTGCATACCAATGCCCCCGTTTGGCGGATACTTTTTCAAAAGAGGCGGAGTATTGTCATCGGCTGAGACAGCAGTGATCCTGCCCGTGGACGCTTTCGAGACCTTCTTCGCCTGTCGCTGTTGCCCTTCACGCCAGCTCCATTCAGCGCTTCCGTCCGTACTCGCGTCGTCTTCCAGAGCATGGCCGCCTACGAGGTCTTCAACCACGATCCGCCGTTGGCCTAAGTTTGAATCTTCGAAACCTACGACGACCATCCTGTGGCCGCTCGGACAGCGTCGCCAGCCCTTGGGCCCATTCGCTGTGCTGATCTTCCCGTTATAGACGAGCTTGAGGTAGCAGGTTGCGTCGATGTCATAATCGCCTGCGCGGCAATGGGGGCAGTGGAAGCGGGTGGTTGACGGTGGGATGGGATAGGTGCAGATGACGCATTTAGTGCTCAAGGAAAGGGGTACAAAGTCCTCTTGGCGAACCAGGTCTTCTCGGCGTACAGTAGCTGAAGATGTAGCAGGCAGCCCGATATCATTGAGTCCGGAATTTTGGGCTGCAGTTGGTGGTGAAAACTTTGAAGTGCCCTCCGGATTGAGATAAGTGACAGGCAAGAGGGCATGCGTGCAGCATTTAGCCTGGTTGACACAGGAATTGCAAAAGCCCCATTCGCCTGTGTTACATCTCTCGCACTTCCAAAAGCATGCAGGTGCGTAGTTTGAGCAATTTGAGCAAAACGGTCCCGATTGCAGACGTTTCTTCGGATCGGAAGAGGTACGTAATTGGAAACCCGCAGTCTCTGGTTGAAGGCTCTCAGGTGGTGGTTTGAGATAGCGATGACCCTCAAGACAATGTGGAAGGGGATGATTTTGAGGATAGCCTCCCGGTGGTTCTCGGTTCCTATATTGATATACGGCTGCATAGCCAAAATCATACCAATGAAGGCAGCCACGGCCAATCCGGTAACAACGCTGGCAAATGTTATATTTACCATCGTGACATTGAGAACAGTTCCAGTGTAATTCATATCCGATATTCTGCTTCCCACACCGATCACAGGAGATGGATGGTTCTGCATACGATGCTAGAGATTCTCTTGCATCAACAGATGAATGCGCTTGGTGGGTATCTGTTGACCTGGCGCTGTAGCTTTGGGGATCAGCCCGCTGTATGTTTGGTTCGGCTGTTCCAGAGCCGATTGTAGATGGGTCACGGCTAGATCTAAGGGGAGACAATATAGGTGGTGTAGTAGCTAGCTGCAATGGGGTTGCCCCTGTAGTCGCCTGGGATTGAGCTCCTGGGCTTCTTTGAGCTGAAGGACCCTGATCTCGTGATGAGCCCCGTGGCCGAGGGGTGTTCGGGTCTTTCGCCCGCCTACCGCCGCTCGGAAGATCTCCCGAATGTACTCTTTGATTCGAAGTAGATTCCGACCTGTTACTTAGATCGGTCGCTGAGCGCGCTGCTTGCCTCTGCGTTTCCAATGAGCCCCTTCGACGGGAGGATGGCGGTATTGGCGATGTCTGTCTTCGGTTCTCACTGGATGTTCGCCGTCTGTTGCCATGGCCTGTAGGATACGCTTCGAAGAGATGTGGTCTTGAGAGTGGTGGATGATTATGTGAATTTGCAATCTGGCTGGTTGGATACTGGGGCCTGCCCTGTCGGTGGTGCTGTCTTTCATGCCCGGACGTTTGGGTTCGAGAAATACTGTGTTCCGTGTCTTCAACACGATCTTCTCGTGATCTCAATCGTCGTCCATGTCGCCGTCGATACGCTTGAGCAATTTTCTCACTGAGTTCATCCTCCTGTGAGACATCCATGTTGTTCAAATCTATCCCGTCCAGTAATCCCTCGTCTGTAATCTGTCTCAGGATTTCCTCTTGCATCTCTGATGAATCAGTAATAGACGAGCTCAGCAACGACCGCAGACTAGATTGGTGCTCGATTTGCCGTGCTTGTGAAGCTGCGTCTGACGCTGTTGAAGGGCGCTCCCCACTCGCATTATCCTGACTCCTCCGTTGTCTGGCGCCCTCCTCCACAGCACCGACTGCGCGGTCTCTGATGCGGTGCCCCGCGCCCCTCTCATTAGAGCCGATGCCTCGGATGCCAACGTCTCTGAGACTCATCTCGCGCACCTCCTCCATCATCCTCCTGTCCTCCGCCTCGCCAGAACCCTCTCGCCGTTTCCTAATCTTCGGCAGTACGTTTTCTCCGGGTGTGTACTTGACCATTATCTCGGTCTTCTCTTGTTCGGTTCTTGCCCTACCAGTATTCGCCTGTATATACATCTCAAGGAGGGTTGTAATCTTGGCATCGGGCCTGGTCTCCCGGACTGACGCACGGCATGACGGGCAAGTGAAAGGGTTTGGTCTGGAGGCCGAGATCTGAGAGGATTGCCATGAAAACCATTCTTTGAGACAGGAGCCGCAAAAGGTGTGGAGACAGTCGAGGAGGGTGAGGGGCTGGTAAAGAACTTCGGTGCAGATCTAGAGCGTAAGGCTGTCAGTCAGGGAGAGCTGTCATGAATGGGTTGGAATGCGATTGAACATGAGTCCACAGTATTTCAATGTAAGTGCGACTGACATACAGAACATGTCAGCTCCTTCTCCAGGTCCAGCAAACCAGGCTTAGCCCCTGCAGCCATGCTGGTGGTGCTTTTACCCCAGAGCTCACTAAGTTGTAGCTATCGTTGACGATGGCCAATAGAAATAGTCCTCAGACTGAGGCAATCATGCCTTTGCTGGCGGACACCCCCATTTTCTCATACCCAGTGCCACGAGGGGGCTTTACGGGCTGTTACGACGGGAGAGCTAACTTTGGCCATCTAATACCCGACTTTTCATCCCAAAAACTCAACATTAGCATTACAGTATATGAATGTTACACAGGTATAAGACTACTTAGATTAATTTATTATTTTGTATAGAGTTTTTTTTAATTCATTTCACGATTGAATTAAGTAGCGACCTAGTATGAAGTTGAGTTCGTAGGAGCTTCAGCGACTCAGGGGTCCTGATTACCTAGACTATGGATGGTGTGAGGGTTTATATCGTGATGTTGTTCCTTCGTGCAATTTCATCCTGCATTAGAATTGGAGTAGTGATCCAGCACTCGCCCATCAATCTCATGCTCGCCTCCTCTAGCCATTCAATCTGCATACCCCACGTCCCGATGCATTGGGCCTTTTCCATCGAAAGATGGAGTATCATAAGTCCCAGCTGGATCCGTGCCATTTTTCATGATATATTCCCGTACCTTCGCAAGGTCGTGTCGAATACCGCTGATGATCGCATGCATATCCAAACGGATCTTCTCGTTGGTGATCGCGCCGCCCTTGATTGCAGCTTCAGCAACATGGTATCTACTCACCTCATTGCGCAGCATCATATCAAGTGGGGTGGTTGTGCTTCCTTCCTCGTTGTATGATGCAACACTGATCCGATCTAGCCGGGGTCTACCGAAGAGTAGGCCTTTGATCTCGTCTCCGTAACCATGGTAATTGAAATGGATTGGGCGGTCGGCGGTGAACAAAGCATCGAAATCCTGGTGTGTGAGAGCGTGAGGATGACCGCCTTCATGCTTGAGGATCAACAGGTCAGTAACGTTTACGACGCGCACGCGGAGGTCTGGTGAGATCCTTCGCAACATCGCAGCAGCCTCGATGACTTCGAATGTGAGCTCAGCACCAATTCCAACGAGAACTACGTCTGGGTTGAGACCATCGTCTATACTGGCAAATTTCCATACCGACGCACCGGCTTTGCAGTGGCTGTCGGCCTCGTCTGCGGATAGAAAGCTGGGCTGGGGCTGCTTGGATCCAACCATTAAATTCACATAGTTTACCGAGCGGAGACAGTGCGAGATGGTGGAAAGAAAGCTGTTCGCGTCGGGGGGAAGATATACACGGGCAGCTGAGGGCTTGAGATTTAATACGGCGCCGATGAATGAAGGGTTCTGATGGGAGAAGCCATTGTGCTCTTGTCGGGTCCATGTGCTGGTCTCAAGGTAGTTGATACTGCTGATATCCTTCCTCCACGAAGTCTCTCGGGCCTAAGCAGCTGGTCAGAAGCGTTCCATCACATACAGCTGCTTGACTTACCATCTTGTTGAACTTGCTGTATTGCACCATCATGGTATGAACAATTCCCAAGAAGCTTTCGTATGATGGGAAAAGACCAGTACGTCCGGTAACGGTGTAACCCTGGAGGAAGCTCTGGCACGTATGCTCGGAGAGAATCTCTACTACCCTACCACCGCGAGCATTGGAGAATTCATCCCACTGGAAGTTTCTCCCCGTGTGACGAAACACAGCATCCAACTTATTGCTGACGAGCTCATCCGGCGAGAAGATTCGCATGCTGCGAGGATTGTCCACCAGAGTCTGATCTAGAAACTCGCCGATCGTCAGCATACAGCTAGCCTGACCACCTTTCTCAACAGCGTACTTCCTCCAATCAGGAAGATTAAGGACCTCGTGTGAGCCGTAAGTATCTATCTGCTGGCCAAGTTTCTTGCTGTCTTTTTTGGGAATAATGTCCAAGATTGATTGCATGATAGTGCCATCTTTATGGAAGAGTTCGTCGGGTCTGTAACCTTGGAGCCAAGTCTGAAGGTCTTTCAATTCACTAGAGTCAGATTTGGCGGCCATCAAAGGGACTTGATGTGCACGGAACGACCCCTCCATGAATTGTCCGTGGACCTTCTTCGGTGCACCCCACCCTTTTGGTGTCCGCATTATCAACACTGGCCATCTGGGCTTCATAATTGGCTTTCCAGACCTTGCTGCTTTCTGGATTCTATGGATCTCATCCAACGCCCATTCCATTGATCGAGACATGTCGGTGTCAATGTCCTCCAGATCTTCCACAAACCGGCACTGGTATCCATAGCCGGTGAACAGCGTGACCATCTCCTTATCATCCATACAGCCATAGATCGTTCGTTCGCTAATCTTGAAGCCGTTCACGTGAACGATTGGGAGGACGGCACCCGATTCTTTCGGGTCGATGTACTTCGCAGCATGCCATGCGGTCGCCGTTGGTCCTGTCTCCGACTCTCCGTCCCCAACCACGCAAGCTACCACGAGATCCGGCTTGTCCATCACAGCACCGAAAGCAACGCCCAGAGCGTAGCCAAGCTCTCCACCCTCGTGTATGGCACCTGGCGTCTCTGCGTTGATGTGACTGGGCAAACCGCTTGGTGTGCTGAATTTTGTGATGAGGTTGGTTAACCCCTCCTTATTCCTGCTGTATTGAGGGTAGAATCTTTCCAAAGACCCTTCGAGCCACAAGCTTGACAAGATGGCAGGCGCGCCATGACCCGGCCCAACGACAAAGATGATGTCCTGCGTCCTCTGTGTAGCAAGGAGATTGAGGTGAGAGTATACCAGGGTCAGACCTGGGCAGGTACCCCAATGACCGAGCAGCCGAGGCTTGATATCTTCGGACTTGAGGTCACGTTCGAGTAGGACGTTGTCTCGTAGAAAGATCATGGCTAGCAGGCCAGTCAAGTCAGCCACCTTGATTGATAGATTTTCAAGGGCCCAGAACACTCACCGGCGGCGATGTAATTGGCAGCGCGCCTGAACTCCTGCAGTCCTTCGTATGTGGATTCATCGAGCTTGGTCAGAGCCAACTCGACGGCCAGTGACAAGACATGGTCGTCGATGTTGGATGGCAGAGGCTGAGGATTAGGGCGGTCGATTTCTTCTCCTGGCATCTTGACGATGTGGACCGACTTCAAGATAGCTATATGGAGTGGGTTGAGGTAGTGTTAGGAGTTGCAAGCTTGATGTTGATGTGAGGGAAGAGGAGAGTAGGAGGAGAAATCATTGAGGAGGTGAAAGAGGAAGTCAGCTAGAGATGCGAGCGATCTCGATGCTTCATCCTTATTCTTCCTCTTTCCCTTCATCTCGGAATTGATTCCCCTCCTGACTTAGTCGTGGTCGCGGTTCGCGGCGGAGCTGATCCCGTCGATGAAATTGAAAGTGACATCACAGTGGGACCACAGTGGCACCACTTTACATAGTACCTTACCTTACGTGCGTCTTCCTCTTAAAGCTGACTGACGCTTCTTGAATGCCATCTGATTCCATCAATACCATCGTCCAGTCAAAGACTCGAAGCATTGCACGGGCATCTATATATGTAGTCCCTCGTCACAAATGATCAATGGTATATAAAGTGCAGTCCTTCAACGCTCGGAACCAAGGCTTATCGATAACGTTCCCCTAGCCTTATCGATAGAACTAGTTCTCCTAGTAAGACACTAACGAATGTCACACTAAACCAGACACAGGTCTAGTCGGAAAGCCAAGACTTCTGTACGCGACATGGTCCCTGCTCCCTGAAACAACAAAACGACGGTGACGGTCAAGCAAGCTGCCTTGGAAGGCCCACAACCTGATGACCTTCACGGCAGACGCAAGCGTACCGTGATAAGCCATTCCTAGACAAATTCCAACCTCAATTGCCCGGAATACATCTTTCCACCATCATGGCCATCATCCTCTCCATCAATTCCGGGTCCTCCTCCGTCAAAGTCTCCATCTACAGATCCGATGCCCACGACAAGTCTCCGATACTGCTTGCCAGTTCGCAAATCGACGGCCTCACTGCGCCTCCAGCCAGGTTGACCTACAAGCGCGGCGCCGAGGAAACAAAAAACCAGGAAGTAAAGGGTATAAAGTCGAATGAGGATGCCTGCGAACATATACTGAACCATCTGGTGAACGACAAGGGACTTTCGGATATATCGAGCAGAGACAACATCACGCATGCATGCCACCGCGTGGTCCACGGGGGAGATTATCCGGCGGCACACGTTATAGATGAGGATACATACCACCATCTCGAGGACCTTACGGATCTGGCACCACTCCACAATGCCAGCGCTCTCGCCATTATCAAAGCCTGCACGATGGCTCTGCCGAAAGCCAAAAACATTGCATACTTCGACTCGTCCTTCCACTCCACCATCCCCGAGGCCATCAGGACATATCCTATCGATCCAGAGATTGCAAAGAAGAACAAGCTGCGAAAATATGGGTTCCACGGCATAAGCTATGCTTTTATCACCAGGTCTGTGGCTGACTACCTGAAGAAGCCTCAGAGTGAGACCAGTATAATCGCACTACACCTTGGCAGTGGCGCATCAGCGTGTGCTGTGCACAAAGGCAGATCACTGGATAACAGCATGGGATTGACACCATTGGCGGGTCTACCTGGAGCCACAAGGAGTGGAAGCCTTGATCCCAGGTATTCTTCGCTATTTCTGGTGCATCGGGACTCGGCTAACAGCACTGTAGTCTGATATTCCACTTTACGCATGAAGCAGGAAATCCGAGTCCCGGCAGCACCAAGGAGATGCATATCAGCACCGTAAGTCCCACAATTGAATGGGACATCCACACGTGAACCCGTGACTGACACATGTCCAGGCGGAAGAGATCCTCAACAAAAAGTCAGGCTGGAAGGCCCTGACTGGTACCACAAACTTTGGTGAAATATCGTCATCCGAGGACCCGCGATGCAAGCTCGCTTTTGACCTCCTAGTCGACCGTATCATAGGATATGTTGGTAGCTACTACGTCAAATTAGAGGGCCAAGTAGACGCCTTGGTTTTCGCTGGTGGTATCGGGGAGAAAGGAGCTTTGCTCCGGACGAGGATTGTTGATAAGTGTAGATGTTTGGGATTCGAACTTGATCAGCAACTGAACGTCAACTCCATAGAGGGCGTTGTTCGTGACATCAGCGGCGATGGCGCTCGACATCGCACCCTAGTATGTCGAACAGATGAACAGGTAAGCCAGCGACAACAGCAAATTCTGTCTGAGCTGACATTGTGATAGTTCGAGATGGCCAGACAATGCGCTGTAAGATTGCACACGAAGTAAAATATCTTGCATCGGATAGAATACGGTACGGCTGTACCAAGTTTTCTAGCGGACGTAGCCAGAGGCGCCTAACCCCCGATCTCTGCAGCTTGATATGCAAGACATGTAAAATCTGGACCACAATAGTCATTACTTAAGGACATCGCTAGTTGGCTTCCTGGTCAGCCGCAAGACATTGTGTTCAGTTGGATGGTCCGACTTCGAGACAAGATGAATGATAGGCCATGCCAACCATAGCATCCGCTCACTACTCAGCATCCGTTCACCAACGGAGAAGCGGAGTATATACCTTTTCATGGGTCAGTAAACCATCTCGTGAATCGCAGCAGAAAACGTCAGCAATCAATACCTTCTTCCAGATTCTGTTCAAACATCCTGCCGGAGGCTTTGGATGAGGTGTGGGAAGGTTGAAGGCCTAGGGGCTCAAGTGTGAAGGAAGGGTACACCAAGTGGTGAAAGAACTAGGTTCAAGAGACACTGATGGAATAACGCGTGCTTGACAGAAGAAGCCAAGCGGTAAATTCAGGTGAGCTAGTTCGAGAAGCAGGTCAAGAAGCCGTTTGGTCGCCCTTTGTTGATGTTTTCGAAGTAAAGAAGATGTTGTCTGGATGTTCTACTGCAAAAAGGAGAACTGTTTTGACTAGGGCTTTTACCACGATCAAAGCGGCTTGTTTTCAAGATATAGTCTCCAGACGGTTGATGAACGAGCTGAGACTGATGGCAATGATCCTAAGGCTTTACAATCGTGACAGTATAAATTTTCATAGGCGCACCCTCCCCTGCATAATGACACTTTGGCCGAGTGGTTAAGGCGACAGACTCGAATCCATTCTGATATCTGTTTCATTCGTGAGCGCAGGTTCAAATCCTGCAGGTGTCGGATAGCATGATTCATATACTTTTGCATTTTTGAACCTTTTACCTCTATCGGTCGTTGTGCCTGTTTGAGCTGGACGGCGGGGAGGAATTACGAAGTAGAACGTGCTGGTCTCCTTTGATGGAGAGATGAGATGAGATTTTGGATGCGCGAATCAGATTCAGTCACTGGCCTTGCATGATCTCAACTCGATACCCGTTACATTCCGTAGGATCAAGAGCTTATGAAGGCTTTATAGAATGTTTATAATGAATCATATCATTTACACCATGATATGGAAGCCCTTGCGTTTTGATATGGCCGCGCCACCGCAAGCCTCGGCCAGGAGAGCGCGCTAGTAGATTCAAGGCTTGGCGGAGATCGGTTGTTGCTTTTCATGACGACTAAGTTCCATACTAACATTCACTCACAATGATTCTCCGCTCTTCATGCCTGCTTGAAATTCTTGAAAATCTCAATCTCAATCCCGACTCACGAAATGACCCAACTATACGACAGCCAACTTGTAGGGTCTCGCTCAGTGTCATGAGTGATGAACTGACGTGAGGCTCCAGGATGCCTTCGACCTATACCACAGGATCCAAAAGGCTCCAGAGAAGGCAGTCTCCCTCCTTGGGGGCCCAGCCCTACCAGCACTTGGTCATGCCGTTGCCGGCTCCACAGGTGCTGCTATATCCAATATTTGCACATATCCACTCGCCCTGATTGTCACACGCCTGCAAATACAACGGCAGCTCCGGAAGAATGCCAGTTCCGCCCTACCAAAGGAGTATGCGTCAATACGAGATGCGGCTCAAAAGATATATGCGGGAGAAGGAGGACTTCATGGGTTCTACGTTGGAGTGGTTTCGGACACATCAAAGACAATAGCCGACTCCTTCCTCTTTTTCCTAGCCTACAACTTCATCCGGCAGTCACGTATCCGATCCGCAAACACGTCCAGCAAGCATCTTCCTGTGTTGGACGAGCTCAGCGTCGGGTTCCTCGCCGGTGCCTTTTCCAAGTTCCTTACTACGCCCATTGCCAACATTGTGACACGCAAACAAACCTCTTCCATGCTCTCAGGTCAAGTGCCCGGGAAAACCATGGATCATGGCTCCGTACGCTCCATTGCTTTACAGATACGTGAGGAGAAAGGCTTGCGAGGGTTCTGGTCGGGCTACTCTGCGTCTCTGGTCCTGACGCTGAACCCTTCTCTCACATTTTTCTTTTTCGAGACTTTGAAGCGCGCCGTCCTTCCACGTAGTCAGCGTGAAAATCCCTCTGCGCAAGCGACCTTCCTGTTGGCGGCAGTCAGCAAAGCTCTCGCATCGTCGATAACGTACCCCTTTTCGCTAGCGAAGTCTCGCCTCCAAGTCTCACATACAAAAGTGTCACGATCAACGAGTGTGAAAACGGATCCGACGGAGACAACGAGACCACCGAGTAACGTCTTCACTACCATCCTTCAGGTCATCCAGACCGAAGGCATCAGTGCATTATATGAAGGGCTTGGCGGCGAGGTGCTCAAGGGCTTTTTCAGCCATGGTATCACTATGATCGTCAAAGAAGCCGTCCACAAGCGTGTCATACGGTTGTACTACACCGTACTAAAGCTGTTGAGAAGATACCCAAGTCCTCAAGAGTTGGCTGCATCGGCGAAGGAGCAAGCGGGCGAAGTTATGAGCAACATGGAGGAGAAGGCACAGCATGCTGCTCTTGCTGGTAGGGATGGTATGGAAACAGTCGTCAAAGCCGGTCATAGACTGGTCTCTGAGGTCAGCAGCAAACTGAGCAAGGACCCCACGTGACTGGAGGGTCACCAATGGAATTTATCTCGATAACGAGCCCTATCGATTCGGTAATACCTATAAGTGACGAGAGACAACTTCAGCTTGAGTACAAAGTGGAGCCCTTTTCCACATCAAGCATGGCGTCCATAACTTTCCATCATCCTTAATAGGTGCGATTGCAGCTGTCTAAAGTCACAATGGGGCCTTTTCCATCTCTGGACCCTCTCGGCGCTCGATGATTGAGTGCCATCTTTGCTTGGAAACGGAAATTTCTCTCAATGTTGGTGTGTGGGCATGACATGCAGTGTTAGAGCTGAATGCTTGCTGAGATGAAGGTAGTCAACAAATACTGCAGTGGAAAAGAAGCTATGAAGGACGGATTGTCATGCCAGAATTGCACATAAGGGGCACCAGTATGTTCTAGAAACATCGAAAGATACCCTACTACGGCGCCTTTGCCGGCTCCTGCTAAAACAGAGGACGAAGGATATCTGCACCATATTTTGGCAAAAAGAGTTATAGCATCATGAGCGTTGTGAATGCGAACCTTCCTGTTGACCAAGGCAAAGCTCTCCATGATGTCGTCATAGGGTTCACCGCCGCATTGATGCAGAGTAAGGACAACGAGCTGACGCTTGGCTTTGCACCAGGCCTCGGCCCTTCAGTCCCAATAATCAGCAATGGAAATGCTCCCAATGTCGCACGAGAGCGCTGTTTCGCTCACCGAAATTGCGCCGAAGGAGCCGATGGGGGTTTAGATATTACTCCAGTCCCAGGAGATGATGTGATAGTCTATTTTAACGGCCCTATCATCTCCACAGGTCGTGCCAGTGACAATGTTAGGAATAGAGGATTCCCCCAAATATACAGCGTACGAGTAAACGGGCTTCGGAACTGTCTCACCATTCCGATCTTTGTCATTATGCGGTCGTGATTGGTGCAGGAAGTGGCATACCAGTGGAATCGATGGGCAATGTGTGGAGCCTAATAGCGTCCTTTTGCTGATCAGGAAAGACCACAAGATAGGTATATAGAGGAATGTAGTTAATGTCTGGCCTAGAGCTTTACTGAAAAGACCTCGACGAGAGCAAGTCCACATAGCCTCTCGACAATCAGAATATGACGAGAATGAGATATCATATGTATTCTCCGCACCGATGACTTGTCGTCAAAGTTGAATCATCCTCTCAACGCTTCTATTCCATTCCATTCGTGCATCTAGACCAAGCCATCCTGTTGCACATATGCACCATTCTTCATCTCTTGTCGCTCTATCGATGAATTTGAGAATCAGCTACGGCCTCTAGCCTCATGACATGAAACATTGATGACTCAAAGGAAGCAAGAGCCATATACATAAGGACACTCATTCGGGTATATATATTGCAGTAGTGAGCGTCAAAAGAATCGAGAGCAGTTGATTAGGCTATGGAAAGTATTGACCAAGACTTAGATATAATTAGGCTATGTCGAGTATTGATCAAAACTTGTCTATGATTATCTCTAGAGCTGCACACCGGTAATATAGACTGCCCACTGCATTTCCTATTAGCAGGATCGGGGCACTGGTGATGATGTAGTATTCACAATTGAGCAAATTCGGAAATATCATGCATGATAACACTAGCTATCCCACCATGCATATAGCAAATACCCATCCACCCAATGGAATCCCTATCCAAACGCCAGCTGGTATACGCCATCATAAGTTCTCTTCCCAACTCCACCCCACCACACGCAATCCTCCGCACCCCCTCCCCTCTCCCCACCGGGTATCCCACCCGAAGCCCCTCCCATCTATCCCCCAAACCCATAAAGCGTCCTCCCCTGCCTCTTCAGCGCATACACCACATCCAACGACGTCACCGTCTTCCGCTTCGCATGTTCGGTATAGGTGACCGCGTCGCGGATGACGCCTTCGAGAAAGGTTTTCAGGACGCCGCGGGTTTCTTCGTAGATCACTATTCCAGATATACCTACATTAGCCATCTGCCACAGCGAGACCCCAACAAGGACAGCAAGAGGTGAAGGGGAAAATGGGTATGACTTACTGGCAGAAATCCGCTTCACACCCCCCCGACGCGCCAGACGACGGATGGCGGGCTTGGTTATGCCTTGGATGTTGTCGCGGAGGATCTTGCGGTGGCGTTTAGCGCCGCCTTTGCCGAGGCCTTTTCCTCCTTTGCCGCCTGTGAGGGGAGGGGGGTTAGTGGTGTGGTTATGGATAGGCGGGGGGATTGTGTAGGAGGAGTGGTGAGAGGGGGAGTGGGTTGGCGGCGAGGGTACAGGTATTTGAAGGGGAGGATGGGAGAAGTGCGGGTAGGTGAAGGCGGCAGGGTAGTGTGGAGTATGGTATGTAGCAGCGTAGAAGTAATGAAGTGGCGTGAGTGATTAGCGGTAGCGGTGGTGGTGGTGGTGGTGGTGGAAACTCGTTCAAGTATCGGTGGTGACAGGCTTTTGGTGATAGGCTTTTGGTAGCGGCAGAACGCGACGACCACAGTGATGAATCGACGCTATCGTATGACGCTCATGTAATTTGAAATAGTTACTTACGTCCAGTCATGATAAAAGCTAAGTGTGATGAGTGTGGAGGAGAAAAGTCGACGATTTATGAGGCTGATGAAAATCGTCGAGTATTCTACGCAAAGCGACCGAAAGCAACATCTCGGCGAGGAAGTGGGCGACGGGCGGTTTAAGTACTGGGTGGGCGGCAGGCGTGATTGCGCTAGTGAACAGCACTCCACGTATTTCTGCCTAGCGAAATCCCTCCCTTGACGAGGGCTGGAAAGCGAACGGCGTAAATGAATTGTTGTAGGGCTGAATTTTGGGTGAGGAAATTGGAGTTTAGCTTGAACCGGCTGAGTCAGCGTTTTGAGCAAAAATTACGATCGCTCATTTCTTCACTTTAGACTCTGTGCCTCGACATCCATTCATTGATGCAATTCGCGTCGGACGAGTACAAAGTGTAAGGTCTCCATATGGTTCGTGGCACCGTGAATCTTGATCGACAATGGCTGAATGCCAGCCCGTGGAGTCAATTCCCTTCGAGCTCACAGACACTGATCGCGAGAACCTGGCTGGTGGAGATGAAAACTTCCAGCCTCACACCTGGACCGAGCTCCAACGGATAATAGGTGGGAGATGCATGTCTTCCAGTCCTGCTCTTCTCCTCACTCTTCTCTCCTTGTATAGCTCCAAATGACCTCTCCATCCTCAAACGCAAACCATCAGATCTGATGCGCTACATCGCATGGACCAACCAGACAAAGGCCGCCTATGGCTCTATCACGAACTTCATCCTTCAGCAGCGATTGTTCTGGGAACCTATCCCTTCTTCCAACTCCGAAAGTGGGCCACGATTTGATTGCCTTAATCACATTCCGTTTGCAGCCAAAGATGATTTCAAGATACTGCTGAACGACTGGCCGTATGGTATCAGTGCCGGAATCACTCACCTGATCGTCTGGTCAAAGGTGCGATTACCGGACCAGAAGCCAGAAGGGTTCCTCATTCCATGGTCAACAGCACTGGTCCAGGAGTTCGTACGAGAAACCTTTGTCGACCGGCTTGCAGCCAAGGGGATGAGGAGTCCGGAGGACAATGTCCTTTGGTTCAGGAACTGGACTGGACTGCAAAGCGTGCGAGGTTTGGAACATGTACATGTTCTTGTGCGGGATGCTCCCAAGGACTTGCTGCAAGCGTGGATGGAAGAGGATGGAGTGTAATACTGCGGTCTCGAAAGTTGTGATTGGAGGACATGCTTTAGCAGTGACATTGACGACATCTACGTCAGGCCAAACCAAAGGGTGAGCTACATCATACTGCCCATATATCTCTATAAGCACGGAGAGTTTGAATACCGACATGACGAAGGGCGGCAGAGACGCTCACCGCCCACGCCGCCCTACAATGGGTTTACATCGTCGAATAATGCTCCTCTAGGTTCTGAGCCTTCACGTCTACCTACGAAGCCGCTGAATTCTGGTTGCTTGAGTGTGCTACCTAGCAGGTTTCGAACAATTCTTGATTATGTACTCATGCGCTTGAAGCCTGTTGCGACATAATCCATCAACGTGGAGACAATCGAAATGTCTCTGTGGTGTTTCCATCCTTTCCAGTACAAAGGTGCTCCACGAGCTTAGTCCTCTGAATTCAGATCAGTATTCCTTTACGTTCTTGAGTCATTCTCACTGAGATCCGAAACTTCCAGATTCGTCGTTGGTATAGCGCTGAAGACATTGTCTCGAACCAGCTTTGTTCTCGACTGAGACGTGATGTAATTCATCAATAGTCTTTGAACAAAGTCATTACACCATTCTCCATGAGCCATGACACTGTCTCGGCAATGTCGCAGTCCAGCCTTTACTGTCTGACTTGCGACAGTCGAGCACTTAGGTGAAGTGCTTAAAGCTTTCGGGTTCTCAGATCCCTTCTGTATACAGATCAGATTATCAGTCAAGTATCAACGTCTTCTAAAAAACTTTCATTGAACACATCAGTGTCTCAGCAGACATCCCCAGGTTCCTACACATATCATCATGTCTACCCCGCAAGACGTCGAGTTGCATCATGCGTTGCAGAGAATTGGCAATTCGCGTCTGCCCAACACAAATATTTACAATATCACAGACTTGACAGGCAGGGGTAGAGGCTTCATTGCCCTCCAAGACATCTCAAAGGGCACCCGTATCCTCGCTGAACAAGCTCTCTTCACCATCGAAAACGTCCCAAGAGGCGGGAGACTTTCGAATACAAACAGGACCCATATCATCAACCAGGTTAACGTAAATGGACCACATCACGCAGCTTTTGTGGAACTCTTCTGCCCCGGCCAAGGCCGCCCGAGTCTCTCGAGGCGATTCCAGGCAAATAATTTTCAGATGGACAGAGGCACAGACCGTCTTCAAGTACAAGGCATATTCTTACAAGCGTCCCGATTCAATCATTCATGCTTACCGAATGCCCATTTTGCCTACAACGATACAACAGGGTGCCTCACAATACATGCCATCGAGAATATTGCGAGAGGTAAAGAGATCCTCGTCAACTATCATCAGCGAGAGTGTTACAGGACCAGAGCTCAGCGTCACACGGATTTGAGTCACTACAGCTTTACGTGCACTTGCGATTCCTGTTTACCGGACATACCATTCGGAAGGTCAAGCGACGGACGCCGGTCATACATGGCCACCCTTGACGGGCGCATCATCCACAACGAAAACCGATATGGCCCTGGCGACAGGGACCAGCTGGAAAACGATCTCAACGACCTTCTTCGCCTGATCCCGATGGAAGGAGCCTTTTATATACCCCTGATGGACAATTACCATCGACGCGCAGACTTCTTCAACGAGAAATGGCAAGCGACGAACAGCGGTGCCTTGGACACTCGGAAAGAACTCAGTAGGAGAGCGATGGAAGATGCCCGACGGAACCTCGATCTGGAAGTGACCTGTATGGGCTTCGATTCACCCGATGTCAGGGAGACGTTGAATTGGCTGTGTGGCCTGGAATGCAGAGGATGGGCATAGCGGGATGATATCCAGTGAGAGTGTCAGAAGCGCTGGATGGGTGTCGATGTATAGATCAGTCGCTATGATGTCGAATGTTTAGCGATATATGCAGAAATAGTATCGGCGTTGGTGATAGGAGACCGCCCTTCACAGTCTTCAATCAACCTGTCTCCACAGACCCATTGCATCCAGATCTCTTTCCAATTTCTCGGTATCTTGACTGGAGCCTATCATGCGCTATCATGATCATACAGGCATCCATCTATCAACCAACCTAGGTACACCTAGCCTCCCTTAAGTCAAGCCACATTCTCGCATAACAGCACCCCTCTCATCGTAATCGGGGCCCCCCAAGTCGCAAGGGCTACTAAAAGGTTACGGTCGTTGTTGGTAGCAGGGAGGTCTCGTTGCCAGGATTGTCGTACTCTCCTTGATCGTCGGGGTACTTGGGCCTGTGGAGCTCGGAGTTGTTGGAAATATAAGAATTTAGGTAGTTTTCACTAGTATATATTTTTGGCCCACCGGATTCGTTCAAGAGGAGTTCGAATGCCCGGAGCGCGCTATTCCTAATATGGTGATAGTGCATTACTAGCTGTATATTCGCCGACTACCTTTACCAACCTGACATGAGAACTTGTAAACCAGCTGAGGACCTAGCCGTAGCCGGGGTCTTGCAATTCCTCTCGCTCATTCTTTAGAGGCAAGCTGTCGAAATGCGAATCCGATGACCTGATCGGCGGCAATGTCACGACAAGGCTAAGTTCCAGGGTTTTCCTTGAGACTTCGTGTTTTGGCAGTCCTAACGTTCGCCATCGCATCGTACACAAGCCAGAATGGCGGAACTCGGTATTGCAGCCAGCATCATTGCTGTGATTCAAATGACTGGGACCGTTACACAATATCTTGCCAGTGTCAAGGGTGCTACTAAAGATCGTCAAAATATCCTCAACGAGCTATCGACCGTCACCGGCATACTGTTCATTCTCAAGGATCAAGCCGATGAAGCTGAGCATGACGGTTCATGGGACACGACGTTGCGGGCGCTCAATATGCCGAACGGGCCTCTTGAACAGTTCAAAGCGGCTTTGGAAACATTGACTACTAAATTAGCACCTGTCGATGGCTTGAAGAAGATCCGAAAGGCTCTGATATGGCCGTTTCAGGAAAAAGAGATTAGAGACATCCTCAGCACAATTGAGAGGCAGAAAGGTCTCTTCAACCTTGCACGGCAAAATGATCATCTGTATGTATCTTGTTAATTGTTCATGTGTGTGTGTAAGATTTCGCTACAGAGCTAACGGGGAAGTTCAGTGTATTGACCAAGGCCATCAAAAACGATGTGATGAGCATACAGGACGGAGTCGATGAAATCGGCAAGAACATAGCACGGATTCAGATCAGTCAGGTGTCAAAAGTCCTCACATTCCTTTCCATGGCTGACTTAAGAGGTCATAGGTGATCATCAGAAAGATATCATTAGCTGGCTGTCCGCCCCAGATCCCTCGCTGAATTACAATAACGCATTGAAAGCACGCAATCCCAAGACCGGTACCTGGCTAATTGAAAGTGAAGTCTTCCATAGCTGGATGTCCCATGGCAGCTTATTACTCTGGGCGTATGGTATCCCGGGTTGCGGCAAAACAATCCTCAGCTCTACAGTAGTACAGTATATTCTAGACTACTGTCGTGAAAGACCTAGATCAGCAGTGCTGTATTTTTACTTCGACTTCAACGAACGCGAAAAGCAGCGACACGAGAATATGATACGTTCACTTATTACACAGCTTGTTGGGTATCAGAAACGTACATTTGATGTACTGGACTCACTGTTCAATCGTGGACGCCAGCCAACCAGCGAAGAACTCCTGGCCACCTTGAAGACGATGGTGACGGCTTTTGACGAAATTTTCTTGATACTTGATGCGCTTGACGAGTGCACAGAGCGTCCAGAGCTTCTCTTTGATATTGAAGAGATCATGCGATGGAAGGACATACATCTACATATCTTGGTCACCAGCCGGAGAGAAGTCGACATTGAAGAGTCACTAGAGCCACTGTGCGACGAAGGAACAAGCGTTTGTGTTCAGAGTGCCGTTGTGGATGCTGACATTCGCACTTATGTACACGATCGACTTTCGGAGGACAAACGGTTCAAGCGATGGCGAACCCATACAAAAGTCCAGCAGGAGATCGAGACCACCTTGATGAAAAAGGCTAACGGAATTTAGGTAAAGGCTAAGGTCTATTAATATTATACATTACTGAGCGGGGAAGCTAATGGATGCTGATAGGTTTCGATGGGCTGTATGTCAACTTGATACTTTGTGTAGCTGTGTGACTCTTCCTCAACTTCGAAAAGCTTTACAGTCTATGCCAAAAGATTTGGACAGTACCTACGAGCGCATACTCTGCGATATTGACGACACCAGTTTTGCATACGCTTTGAAGATGTTACGATGGCTCACATTTTCTGCTCGACCGTTATTTCTGGAGGAAATGATTGAAGTAATTGCTATAGACGTCCATGATGATCCCCGTTTTGATCCAGAAAGGCGTCTCCCAGATAGCCGAGACATCATGACCATTTGCTCCAGTCTTATTACGCTCGACGCTGAAACAATTGCACCCAACCATCCTAGCATCTCGCTTACCCCTGTCAAGTTGGCTCATTTTTCGGTCAAGGAATACCTCGTCTCAGATAGAATTCGCATAGGAAAGGCATCGAGATACAGTATTCGGGAAGATGAATCGGACGCTATCATAGCTGAGGACTGTCTAGCATATCTACTCGATATTGACGGAGCGATACTTCGTACACGTGAGGAGGCCATTACCGGGCGTATCAGCACTGATTTCTTGACTGCAAAACATCAACGCGAGTATCCATTGGCTCTATACGCAGCGGAGTACTGGACACTACACGCTCAAGCAGCAGAGGAGAGTGATACCACTGAAACATCTTCTCTAGTTGTTGAGCTACTACGCTCTGAAAGTGCAGCATTTGAGAATTGGGTGCGTATATATGAGTCCGGTGGTGAGCTTTTTACCTACACCATGGACGACTCTAACTATCAAAACGATAATCATCTTTCCACGGAAGAACTCTGCAGATTCGCCCGTTCTCCATTGCACTATACATCATTCATTGGGTTGGTCAAATCAGTGAGGATATTACTCGAGCAGGGATATGATGTCAATGCTACGGTAGATATAACTCCCGGTGCAGTCAGTGCGCTGGGTGCGGCGTGCATGGGATGCCACATGTTGATTGTGAGGATTCTACTTGACAACGGGGCTTTGGTAAATCCCGACAAAGCTAGCATAACCAGTCCCCCATTGTGTCAGGCCTCGTATTGGGGTCATGAAGAGGTTGTACGTCTCTTGCTTGACAATGGCGCCGATGTAAATGCTCAAACCGCGGATGGCTCCTCAGCACTACAATATGCCTTTCAGGGGGAGCATAGAGGTGTAGTGCAGCAACTACTGGATAATGGCGCGGACGTCAACGCCCAAGGAGGGCGCTATGACAGTGCACTGCAGGCTGCGTCGCTCGAAGGTGATATCGAAACCCTACAGCTACTCATCGAAAAGGGCGCGAATGTGAACGCTGTGAACGCCCAATCTAATTTCTATGGAACCGCACTCTATACTGTGTCATCTCAGGGCTTAAAGGAAGTAGCACAACTATTGATCGAGAAGGGCGCAGATGTGAATATTCAAGCAGGTCACTATGGTAATGCACTGCAGGCTGCGTCGCACAAAGGTGCTATCGAAACCGTTAAGCTACTCATCGAAAAGGGCGCGAATGTGAACGCCTATCATAGTTATTGGGGAACCGCACTCCAGACTGCGTCGTATGAGGGTTCAAAGGAACTGGCATTAATGCTTATCGAAAAGGGCGCAGATATAAATGCTCGAGGAGGTATCTGGGGAAGAGCACTTTCGGCCGCGGTGGCCGGTCGTAGCTTGGACGTGGTGCAGCTACTCATTGTAAATGGCGCAGATGTGAACGCCTACGGTGAATATTGGCGTAATCCGCTACGAGCAGCTGCCAGGAAGGGAGACTCGGAGATAGTACAGATCCTACTTGATAATGGAGCAATCGAAGTAGACGAGTAGTCTCCAAGCGAGTACAACTCGGATGAGGACGGCGATCAGAGCGAGTCGGACTCGGATGGGAGTGAAGAACATCAGAGCGAGACGAACCTAGGGACCTAGTTACTATTGGAAGGAGCAAGGCAGGGACAACACATAAGAACGTTGGGAACTTGTTTTTCTCGAAAAGGAAGGAGGGATGGCAGACGCTGTTTCTCGCGTCTTAAAAGCGTGATTGGTGATATGTATCCTCCACTTCTTCTACACCACACTACACTGTTTCCAGATACGAAATAATGAGAAGAGTACATAGATAATCAACATGCCTATATCTGCCAGCCTCACCTCCTCTGCCATCGCGGGCTGGGCTCTGGGCACGGCGCGAGTACTCACCGTCCAACACCAGGATCACCTCCTCCGCCAGCCCATCCCTGGGCGGTTACGGCAATGCTTTGGAGAGAAGCCACCCTGAACGTGGGAGCCTCTCCTTCTCCCCATGGGCGTTGCCTACCCCCACAGCAGGAAGGCTGGGATGACGAGTTTGTGCCTGTGTAGGCAGCACATTCTCCGACCAGCCGCTCCGCTGGCCCGCGATTGGTAGACAATCTTTTTGGCGCTGGATGTGTACGATATAATATCTTGTAAGTGATATGTTCAAGCTTGTTCGAGGCCACTGGCTAACGTTGTGAACTTACAGTTGGACGCCTCTCGTTCCGCCCCTCTCTCCTCCCCAAAATCAATATATAAAACCAAGCCGACGACCGCCTGTTTACTTCGCGGTGCTCTCGGGCCCCCAAAAAAAAAGATTCGAACATAACAAAAATTGGTGGCGGTGGCGGTCCCCTCGGATACCAAATGAAAGCCGATGTCACATGTCTACCGCTTCACTATCCGGTCGTGCTCTCGAGTACAGGAAAGATTGGAACAAATCAAAAGCCTCTGCGGTGGCGAACCTCTCGGGTACCACACAGAAATTGATGTCATGAGTCTTCCGCTTGACCCTTCGGCGATTCTCTCGAGCACCAAAGAAACACCGAACATGATAGCGTGCTCAATCCGACTCAAAGAGCAGGCCGAGCACCTGTCTCTTATGATGAACCCTGATCCCAATGCTTCAATTGAATCCCGATTCACATTCGCAGCTGCCGACGGAGGGTGGTGGAGAAACTCGCGGCGATACGCCTGCTCCTCCCCCTCGCAATCCTAATAGCACTCCGTCCTCTCGCAATTCTCCAAGCCTCTGGCGGTGGTGGTCCTCCCGAGTGCGAAGGATAAACCGAGGTCACAAGTCTTCCGCTTGACTCTTCGGCGATCCTCTCGAGCATCAGAAAAGTCGGCCATAACGAATCCTCTGGCGGCGGCGGCTTTATCAGGTACCCCCCAAAACAAGTCGAACGTTCCAAATATTCCTCCTACACCGACTTCATGCCCAATAGACGAACATACACCGCCACCAGCACTCCCGATCTGGACGACATTGTAATCTGGCATAATGCAGCAGACTGCCACCCGATCGGAGCTCCACTTGGGGGATACCATCAGAAGGCCATACAGATAGCGTCGTCGATCCGGATCTTGTGACATTCAAGTCCACTCGCTTGTGTACGTTGTCACAACACGGCACACGAGACCCCGGTCTGGCAAGCACTCATGCACCGACATTCATGCACCGAATTGAAAGGCACGAAGTCTTTCTTGTTCATTTGATACACCCACTAACACTCTTCTGTGTAGTAGACTCGAATCCTACTTCTGTCTACGACGTGCAAACATTAGCTCCCAAGGTTGCACCACTCAAGCTTATTCTTGCCGCATCCAAGGCCGTTGATGAGTCCCAATCCAAGGCATACTCGAATCAATGACGTCTCAGGAGACTTGAGAGACTTCAAGGCCAAGATATGGCACATTCTCAACACACGTGTTTGGGAATGGATTTTCTGTGCTGTAAATAAATTAGAGCTGAAGGAACAAACTAAGGATTCAAGCCACTGAGTGTAACATAGCACATGACTTGGATGGGTAGATATATCATTCTTCGATCATGTTCTTCAACCTGGACCTCCAAGACGAGAGATAGAGACGAAGAGGACGCAGAAAAGAGTGGCTTGTGCGGGATGCAGAGCGCAGTGGGACGGATGAAGGCTAAAAGACGTATTTGGAGTTGAATCATAGAACAATAAGGGGTCAGCTCGGGCTGCGTGCCGTAGCAGAAGAAAATGAATGAAAATGGATGACAGAACAAGATGTTGCAGTTGAGACTGAATGGCAAACGATTGACGGCGGAAAAGAGAACGAAGTATGGATGGAGGATGCAAATTTGCCCATTCCTGTCTGCACCGTGGTCAGCATTCTTAGCGGGGTATTCCCATAATATCTTGACTTACTTAGCTAAAGTGACTTGGTTTTCTAGAACTTTCCTCCCTATTATACCCTCTCCACATACCTTTTCCAGGTAATTGAGTCGGAAATAACTGCGGCGTAGAGTTGAAATTAAGGTATTTACGACTCTAATAGTGTTTCTGTAGTAGTATAGCTTCTTAAGTATGTGAAATCTCGCCTTGATTTGCCGTAGGCTGATTTGCTAAGAAGTCAAGAAGCTTCTTTATGTAGTAAAGTGATAGTACAGGACGGCGGCTACTTGGCTTGAAGACATCCCTCGATGGCCTAATCCACGACTCAGCGTCCTTGATTTTCACTAAGGTAGCCGGCAGTATGTCTTCGTTACCGTATCCAAGGAGCAGGTAGGTAAGCCGCGACTCGAAGGCGATGGGCGACCTCTTCAGGACATGACGAACCATTCAGGTAATGTAACAGGTGAATGTTCGACTACTTTACAGGGTTCCGTACTCTAGAGAGGGAAATTCGAAGTCTTCAGTATCAAGGAAGTGCACTGTCTTGCGACAGAAATGTTATACTTCATATGAAAGGTTCTAGGAGCTATCCAAATCCCAGTACCTACGCTGCGCTTACGATCTGACGTGCCTCCCTACTCTGCGCACCCATCTCCAACTCGTCCTATAAGGCTACCCCAGATCCAGTCAGCACGGTTGCCTTACGTCTATGCTAGACTCCGAACTCACCCACCGAAGTCTATCTGCCCGACGTGGATGTGCCCACTGCCGCTTCATCTGCCCCTTCCGAAACGGAGAATCGGGATTTTTGCTTTCGATCCTGCGATTGTATATTGTGAGGTCTAGGTCCACCAGGATCGGTGGATGTGGCAGCCTCACCTGAAGTATTTGTGGAATCCTCCACCGATCAGCATGAAGAAGACGTCGCGGCCTGTTTGGAGGAGATCTTCCCTGGATATTGGGGATGGGTCTGGCATGGTGGCTGAGAGGATTGGGGATGGTGGGTGTTGGAGGTTGCTGGTGAGGGCGTGCGGCAGGGATGGACAGTGTTGTGAGTGTGGGTTTGAGGATGATGAGCAATTCTTGGTAATTCGTAGGGCGGCTTGTAGATTAAAATGATAAGTATGTATGGGTCGATAGGACATATGTCACTTCAAGAAGACTCTTCAATATGTCGAAAACTTTTCCACATAAGCTTTTTTCAACGGGTCTCAGACCATGGTACGCGAGGGAGTCATGCTCCGAACTGGGAAGAGGTGGAGTATTGGTGGCGAATGATTGGTTATATGATCTTGAGGACTGAATATGCAAAGGAGATATTATGATTTGGTATCACCTGTTCAGAAACTGCTCGATCCTCAACGGTTGAAGTGGAAAAAATAGATTACTGATTAGTTTCGTTTCGAACATAGAACTATTGCGGTACAACGCATCGAAGACTGTAGTCGCGCCGACCGGAGATAATGAGAATAACACACTTATCCACAGATGTCGCAGATGTACTCCCCATTCAAGACAGCCCGAACTAGTAGGATTAGCAAAAGGAAGTTTCCAGCAAGGTACGTTCTTTAGATACTCGAGAGGTAATGTCCGTGTGTTGTACATGCTCTAGAGAAGTTGGCTTTGCCACTCAGCATAGCGATCATCCTATGAGGGTGCCCTATTCTGAACGCTGGGTACAACATACACAGGTCAAATTGCCTCAATTTTGATATGTTAACGTTTCCTTGTATCCGTATGCCTTCTGTCCTCCAGACAGCTGGTCAGATATGCTAGCTTAACCAACACCATGCGTTTTACTGTGCAAGAGAGTTCGAGCCTAGCTACAGGCTTAACTTCGCCGTGGCAATCCTCTAGATTGTAAAGAGAAGTGAAAACTGAGTGCATTGACTGATGTTGAACAAGCTAGGCAGAAACCAGAGTATACAGTTGGAACCACCTGAATGGTTTTATATTCAACAACCGAGGGTAGTATGACAGCTAACCAAGTCCAATGAATCCATTCCGAAGCAAGATAGAAACCAGTTGCCACGCCCCACAACAGCGACTAATATTGATTCGAAGATTTATCTTGGGCTTTCAACTGGATGGTAAATTACAAGCAGGGGTAGTACAAATGAGACTAGCAAGAACCAATTATATCTTAGATTGAAAAGAAGTTGTTACCTCTGCGAGAGAAGAAAAGCCGCGCTGTGGTCGTCGTCTCGAATACTATGGGGAATTGCTTCTCAGAATGTGCTACCACAGAATATAGTAGCAACTGGTTTGGCTTATACAATAATGATACACATTTGCCATGTTGTAGGGCCGACAATCTTCCGGCGGCTGCCCGCGGGGCTGGGCTTGGCACGGCTCCGGTCCGGACCCCACTTCTGCTTCTATGCTTTTCTTAGTCCACTAAATACCTCTCAACAACTAATCGGTCTCCGAGATACCAACACTATCGAGTCATTTCCACAAGGTCTTCCACTCGTGCCGGCTTCTATACTACCAAACAAATTCTGAGACAGCTACAATGCCTGTCCAAGACGTCCTCAGCCGAAAGGAAGGCGTTATAGTTGGAAAAGATGTCTACAACCTATGTGACTTCTGATCCAGATTTGGAGATCAAAGCAAGAAGCTGACTCATTCCAGTCAAGTACGCACAAAAGAAGGCATTCGCTATACCTGCAATCAGTCAGTTCGTCGGTCAATGGGGTCCTCCGTTATCCTAATTGCTCTACGAAGATGTCACAAGTTCCTCCACAGTCGTCGCCGCCTTGGAAGCCGCAAGAGACGCAAAGAGCCCGATCATTCTTCAGATGTAAGCATTTGGACCGGAGGCGTGCCGAAGCCATTGCCTACCAGATCGCAGCCTTCATTCACAGTGATCGAGAGGTTCTGATTCTAGTGTGCGCATAGGTCGAACGGTGGGGCTGCATATTTCGCGGGCAAGGGTGTGAAAAACGGCGATCAGCAAGCGTCGATCCAGGGAGCTGTCGCGGCTGCCCATTATATCAGAGCTGTTGCACCACTATACGGGGTTCCATGTATACTTCATACAGGCACGACCACCACCCAAGTCTTGCTGGGAAGACTCGGCGACCTAAAGCTGACGATCATCCAGACCACTGTGCAAAAAAGCTACTCCCCTGGCTGGACGGGATGCTCGACGCCGACGAGAAATATTTCAAAGAAAAGGGTAAAGCGAGCTGTTGCTGCTTCTGGTAGCCGCATCCTACGCCACAGATTACTGATATTTGAGTCTATGCAGGCGAACCACTCTTTTCGTCTCACATGATTGATCTCTCGGAGGTTCGTTGGATACTCTCGTACAGCCCTTGTTGATTATCTTTGACAATTTTCTAGGAAAGCGTGGAATTTAACCTCGATACCACCGCGAAATACCTTAAGAGAGCCGCCCCAATGGACCAATGGCTGTACGTACCAATTCCATCCGCCTGAAAATGATGCCTACCCGCTTTTCTCTGCAACCTCGAACATCTGAAGCTGATGAAGTCTGATATACTAGAGAGATGGAGATCGGAATCACTGGTGGCGTATGTTGATGACACTGGCCTCCAGAATATCGTGTCACTGAGAGATGTACAGGAAGAAGATGGTGTGAACAATGAAGACGTCGACGTAGGTGTTCTGACATCCAAAGTTGTCTTAGGACTGGGGGCATCGTCTTGAGATAGCAATCGCTAATCGTGGGAATGATGATCAGAATAACTCGCTCTATACCCAGGTGAATCCCATTATAAGCTTTTACTCTTCGCACCGCACGCACCATACCACCCAATCTCCAATTCGATCGAAGATTTCCGAATGTATTCGCAATGAGGATCAACACTAATATCAAACAGCCCGAGGATATCCACACTATCTATGAAAGGCTCTCCGCCATCAGCCCCAATTTCTCCATCGCGGCTGGTTTCGGTAACGTGCACGGTACGACACCCGTCAAGCTCAAACGACTGTTGCGCCTTATGATGACATCTGTCTAGGTGTCTACAAGCCTGGAAACGTAAAATTACATCCCGAGCTTCTGAGCAAACATCAGAATTACGTGAAGGACAAGGAAGGTCTTAAGGACGAAAAGCCTGTATTCTTGGTATTCCACGGTGGATCTGGTAGTTCGAAGGATGAGTTCAAGCAAGCGATCAGTTACGGTGTCGTCAAAGTGGTCCGTGGATTCTTCGTACTAAATCGAGGCATGGGCTGACGAAAGAAGAACCTCGACACCGATTTGCAGTACGCTTATCTTGCCGGCATCCGCGACTACGTTTTGAAGAATAAGGAGTACGTCAATCCCAGTCCATGCTTCTTGATTTGGATTCACGAAGCTTGTTCATTGCGTGGTTACTTGAGGAAGATAGCAGCGCATTGTCTCCGTTCTCTAACATTCTTATCGTTGATGCTTTTTGTGACTCTAATTCATAAGGCTGAGTCCGTTTTACGAGAGTGATACTGAATCTGCCCAATTTTTAGCTACGTGATGACCCAGGTTGGAAACCCCGACGGAGCCGATCAGCCAAATAAGAAATAGTGAGCATCCTACCCGGTCAAAGTTTTACTCAATGCTAATATACACCTCAGCTATGATCCCGTACGTATATCCGAGCCAAACATATCCTGCTCAGCACTTGCCCTGAGTCGATGTACACATTTGAAAGTCATGTCTGTGGCTTCTGTCACATACTAGCTCACAGTCATCTCATACTCTCGCTGCCAATTTGGATAGAATATCGCTGACTGCGCAAATTACAGAGAGTGTGGGTTCGCGAAGGCGAGAAGACGATGAGTACGAGAGTGACAGAGGGTCTCAAGGACTTCAACACCGCTGGCCAGGCATAGTCGAAAATCAATTACTTTTGGCAAGATCTTTAGGCCGTGTATTTAGTAAATTAATTAGTATCGAGGGATTTAAAACCGCATCTTGGGGGGGCTCATCCGGTATTAAGAACGCAAACGTTTCGACTCCTCCGAAATGAAGACAAACGCGAATCAGCTCAATCCCGCAGCATAAAGTACTCCGTAATAGATGTCGTTCCGAAGTACTTACCAAGGGATGCCAAGCATGCCAAGACAATCCACATCTTATCGATAAGCCTCAATCTTGTCCGATAGCAGGAAAGAATATTTTCATTGGACTTACCCTCTACAGCATCCTCATTTTTACGATCAAGGGACATCTCCAGAAGGCACCGAGACTCCAGATGTCTGCCCCTCACCAAGTCCGACCAGCCTCTCTCCTATCCCCACAACTTGTCAATAGTGTCTACATCCCCTCGGGCCTTTTGCTAGCTGGCGTTGGTGTTCTCAAGGTTCAGTGGCTTCCATATGCAATAGCAGTAGCTTTCGTCCTAGGGGCATGGAGAATATATAGCGTTGGTGAGTGTAGCTACCATGCAAGCACCGCTGCAGTTAGAAGATTCACTGACCACGTTGCTCAATTACAGCGCCGGAGGTAGTACCATTCGCGATTAAAAATGCGGTGTCGGAGAAAGCACTGAAGCCCGATGTCTTCCAAGATTTTACTCTCAAGGAGAAAAATGTTCTTTCGCATAATACTGCCATGTACTCAGCGCCTTTACAAACCCATTGTGCCGTTTTCTCACTCTTCATAGCTACCGTTTCAGCTTGCAAAGTCCTACCCAAATACTCGGTCTCCCAATTGGCCAGCACATGTCTGTGGCAGCTACTCTCAACATCGACGGTGATCCCAAGCAAATTGTACGCTCCTATACACCCATCTCTTCCGACGAGAACCTTGGCTACTTCGACCTTCTCATCAAGTCATACCCACAAGGTAATATCTCCCGACACATGGGAACACTAGAGATCGGGGATAAGATGCAAGTGAGAGGTCCAAAAGGTGCAATGGTGTACGCACCTGGTCTGGTTAAAAGATTCGGCATGATCGCTGGCGGCACGGGGATCACACCTATGCTGCAAATTATCAGGGCTATTGTGAGAGGCAGGCCGAGGAATGGGGGAAAGGATACAACCGAGGTGGACCTGATCTTTGCTAATGTCAACTATGAGGATATTCTATTAAAGGAAGATCTCGACTCATTGGCCAAAGAGGATCCGGGTTTCAGGGTGTACTACGTTCTCAACAATCCTCCGGATAAGTGGGATGGTGGGGTCGGATTTTGCACGCCTGACATGATCAAGGTACCGACAGGGCATGAGACTATGAATTGCAGTTCAGCTAACAGGATACAGGCGAGGTTACCTGCTCCAGGTCCGGATATGAAGCTGCTCATGTGTGGCCCTCCACCCATGATCAGCGCGATGAAGAAGGCAGCAGATTCCTTGGGCTTTGAGAAGCCAAGGCCCGTTAGCAAGCTAGTTGATCAAGTGTTCTGCTTCTGATCTATTCCATATTATCGCAGATATCTGGGAGCAGCCATTGGGACGTGGTGGTTCAACACTGGGAGCAAAGATCCGAGGGGTATAATGCAAATCCAAATCATCACGAAATCCAAGATTTCTTCCACTCGTTACCGGTATTGGGACTTCTGCCCACCTCTTTTCTCCATCTTCTTCTGTCTCTTGCTCTCCCCTGCGGGCTCTCCAGCACCTTCACCCTGCCCCGTCATCCCCGCCATACCCTGCTTCATATTCAGAAACATACTCGATGCCATCCACATCGAATATATTGGCACCACCGCATACATGATCCACGCCGTGTTCCCCAAGAATGCCGCAGCAGCCACACAAGCCCATGTCCAATACAGTACATCCCACATGAACTCTGTCAAACCCTTCGCATCCATATCTTCGCCCGATCTCCTGAGCTCGCCATCCTCGGCATATGTCGGGCGCCCAATCTTTTCCAGCCAGAATTCGATGCCTAGTGCTGGGGCGGAGAAGACGACGTAGAGTAGAAGTGTGTTGCGTGTATATTTCGCACGATAGATGATTAGGCGGAGGAATAGGAAGAGGAGATTGTTCCCAAGGGAAATCAGATGCATGCGGTTAAGGGCTTGGGTGTTGTGCGTTGCGAGCTGTTTAGCCGCTTTCTATAACCTGGTCAGCTGCGCATTCCATTGAGTGTGCGAATAGTGTTACCCACCTGCGCCATTGCTGTGGCAGTGGTCAATACTTGAGAAGGACAGTAATAATTGTGGTTGCTGCCCAACAACTTTATCGATAGCAAGATCATAGGGCTGAAGGATCAGCCAATCAGGATAGATTTTGACCAGCAAAACATCACTTCACGGTTCTCATCACCAACGATCCACAAAAGCTCAGCTTCGCAGCCCGCTCAACATAGCATTGCTATTCTATTACCTCCTTCGCTCTCATCAATACCACGGTGTCAAAGTACCCTACCTCTAGATAAAGCAGCATTCCAGCAGGAACCAGCGCGACAAAACTTCATCGACAAAAGCGCCTGACGCCCACAAGATCTCCGCTTCGAGGTATACACTCCAAGAAGAAGGGGCAGCTTCGCCACCGCGCCTCCAAAGATGTTAGCCCCCGTCATTATCGCCTAGCGAGCCCAAGGACAACCGGCAATATACCTACCCCAACCCTCAGATGAGCGGCTACCTCGGAGGTCGGCCATCGAAACCATCCATCTCTTTTAACCTCATTTCGGTCCCTTGGATCCTCTATCCCACTCTCCTCAAGTCCCGATACCCTCTTCAACTCTGCGATCATGGCCCCAGCCAATCCCCATATCATCAGCCAACTGCGACAGCTCATCTACTATCACTTAGACTGCAACCTCCTACGGAACGCCCTCTTCCTCGCTGGACGACTACAAGCTTACGAGCCCAGATCTTCAGAGGCGTCATATTTACTAGCTCTATGTCAGTTGCGGTTGGGACAGCTGAGGGCAGCATACGATAGCAGCAGGAATTCCGGCTCAAGAGGGACCCACCTTGGATGCTCTTATGTATTTGCGCAGGCTTGCTTAGGGCTCGAGAAATATGTGGAGGGTGCGACTGCCCTGGAGCGAAGTCGGAGCTTGTGGCTGCCGAGGAATAGCTGGGGTTTGTTTTGTCATGTGTTGGGATGGAACCATGGAGGGGCTAATCACGTACTTTACAGGAAAACATTCTGATACCAGGAGACAACACTTACCAGATGCTTCTGCAGTCTTGTGTCTACAAGGGAAGCTATGGCAGGCGTACACGGATACGAACAAAGCGATAGAGTCCTACGCGGAATCACTGAAGCTCAATCCTTTCATGTGGGATGCCTTCCTCGGTTTATGCGATTTAGGTGATTCATTCTTTGGAGGAAGCGCACAGAGGTCTTGCTAATATGTATTAGGCGTTAACGTGCGAATGCCAAACATCTTCAAGATGACTCCGGAGATGACGACTTTATTGTCGAGCTCGACGCACGAAGAGACTCCGCTGGGAATACTAGACGAGTCTCCGCCCTCTAACGCTCTCTCGCAGACACAGGTCAACCTCAACACGGTCAATCAGGTGCCCTCAACCAACGATCCTTTCAGTATCTCGAAAAATCGAATCAATGGAGATGTACGTGCGGTGGGACTATTTGAGAGGCTTAATGGGAAGAAACACAATTTGGATCTTGTTCGTCCTGATCCGAACGTTTTCGATACGCCTACAGGACCACTTACAGAGGTCGAAGACTCTATGCTGTCAGGGAAGGAAGGTTTCGGTCGGTTGACTGCAGCTCATGTGTCGAACGAACCCCCGTTAGCTCCCACAAGAAAAGGTCGAGCTATGCCGGGACTTGGGTTGGATTTTAGTGTCGGTAGGTCATCTCAAAGCGACTTTTCTTCGTTGATGCTCTGATTGATAGCACGTTTGTGCATCTAAGCTCTTTTTTTGCTGCCATTCTGTCCATTACTTATTGTAGTTCTGTTCCCGAACATCCTTGGAAAGCCATGCTGACTTCTGTCTTGTGCAGCTGGGCCTCCGAAAATGCGCTCAGATTCTACAGCGAGGTCCAAATCTACGAGCAAGGGCGACTCCGGGGATCAGGATGCTTTGACCATAAGCAGGTCGTCCACCACGACGAACGGCCAAAGCGATCTGAAGAGAACTGTTTCTGGGAAGGCGCCCCCTACAGCGTCGGCAAGTATTAGACCAGATACCAGCGAAGGCGCAAACGACCCTGGAGCACCGCAGAGGAGAAGCGTTCGCTTGTTCAATCACATGAAGACACAGAGTGGCAAATTCTCAGCTTCGACGGGCAGTATGGGTGTTAAGGAGGGCAGGGAGCTGAAGAAGGTCAAAACGACCACTACCAAAGGAAGAAGTGCGAATACCTTCAACGTAGGACGTGTCGTCAGCGGTAATCGGAAACACGGTGATCCGATGGAGATCGACGGGAAAGAGCCTCGACCTATATTGCATTCCGTCACCAATGCCCCGAATCACAAACCCGTAGTGAATGAAAAGGTGAAAGAATTTGAAGGACTGCAATGGCTACTGGATCTTTTCCTGAAGCTCGGTACTGGATACTTCATGCTCAGTCACTACCAATGTCAGGATGCGCTGCGAATGTTCAATTCAATCACCACGAGCCAACGGGAAACACCTTGGGTCTTGGCTCAAATCGGGCGAGCACACTACGAACAAGCATCATATCTCGAAGCCGAAAAGACCTTTACTCGTATAAAAACAATGGCCCCATCTCGCTTGGAAGACATCGAAGTGCACTCTACCACACTTTGGCATCTCAAAAATGACATCGACCTTGCCTTTCTCGCGCATGAGATCGTCGAAATCGATCGCGACTCTCCGCAAGCCTGGTGCGCCGTGGGCAACTCCTTTTCCCTTCAACGCGACCATGACCAAGCCCTCAGATGCTTCAAACGCGCGACCCAACTAGACCCTAAATTCGCCTACGCGTACACCCTCCAAGGCCACGAGCATGTTGCCAACGAAGAATATGACAAAGCTCTCGCCGCATACCGCTCTGCTATCTCCGCAGAAAACCGGCATTACAACGCCTGGTATGGCCTAGGCAAAGTTTATGAAAGGCAAGGAAAGTACAAAGAAGCGGAGGATCATTACCGAACCGCGGCGCAGATCAATCCCACCAACGCGGTCCTCGTCTGTTGCATAGGGATGGTGCTCGAAAAGATGAAGAACCCAAAGGCCGCTCTGGTGCAATACAGCAGAGCATGCGAACTCTCGGAGAAGAGCGCATTGTGCCGCTTCAAGAAGGCGAGAGTGCTGATGACATTGCATGAGCATGAACGAGCTCTTGCGGAGTTGAGGGTGTTGAAGGATATCGCACCTGACGAGGCTAATGTCCATTTCTTGCTTGGCAGGGTTTACAAGGTATTGAGGCAGAAGGGAAGTGCGATCAGACATTTTACGATGGCGTTGAACTTGGATCCGAAGGTATGTCCGTCTATTCACTTGGCCCTTTTCTGCTTGGTTTGCTCCATAGATGTCCCAGTGCAGCAACACTGATCACGTACTAGGCATCCCACTACATCAAAGAAGCGATGGAGCAAATGGAAGACGAAGACGACGACGACGCTGAGATGTAAATACGAAAACAGCATGCATTTGGCATTTTTGGCAGCAGACACGGAATGCATTGACGGGCGTTCCGCATTGGGATCATGCATCAACGTTGGAGCGGCATGACAGGGTATGCGATGAGCGCGGCGTTGGAAAATTGAGCGATGAGCGTTTTGTACCATAATCGAAGACAGCATCGATGTGGTGCCAGAGAATGTGACTCTCTCCACCTAAGGAACTTCATGAATTCGGACAGGTCGATCTATGCAGTGAAGCCTCCCGCTTTGATAGCGCTATGTGGAATTGACAATCCGATAGAAACTTGCTTTCAAGCCGGCGACGACCCTCTTCGCACTCAAGACGATCAATCGGCCCCCCTTTCCATCTCGCCTAACTTGGTCACTGCTGCTACAACAACGCTGCTCCCGCACGAACCCCTACGACCTTACATGAACAAGTCCACACAATCACACCCCCTCTCCCAGAAGCCCCCAAAAAATACACATATCGTCCGCATCCTCGGCATGTGCCACGTCCCCCAGGGACTCCTTATCACCGAAACGCAGCCATGTTCCTAAAAGGTGGAATATGTTTCTTCTAGAATGATTTGAAATCAAATCCAATCCAATTTTGCGCTAATATTTTCCGCTCAGCCGAAGTTCCCTTTTTCAAGTGAAGAATTCAACTGTAGAATAGTGTTGATGACGAAGCAATTCTAATAAGTTAAGGGAACGGAGTTGCTAGATTACATATGTTGTACTATGCGAGATGACTGTACTCTACGTATTTGACCTCAATCACGCTCTAGAATGTGAACGTGAATGTGGATGTGGATGTGCTTACGTGGTTTTTGTGCGTGAGTACGCAGGGGCATGGGCTATGGGAGGTCTGGAAGTGTTTAGTCAGGGTAGGTTGGATGTGTAAGGGGGGTGGGGGGAGGGTATATAAAGCGTGGTTTTCCCTGGGGAAGAGGGCATATCAGGTAGTAGACTTTGAGGGACAATTCTGGTATTTTGATTATCTCACCCTGAAGTCCCACCTTTCCATAAATCACAACAATTCAAAACGACCCTCAAAAGCCGTCAAAGGGTAGACGAGTAACATGGCCTCCTCCACCGCCACCGCCATCGATAAATCCAAGCCCTACTTCCCCCTAGCCGGCGGAGCCACGGACGGCTATTCCAACGAACATGAAGCAACAGCAACCTGCTTCTGCGGCGCCGTCCAACTAGCATTCGTGCGTCCCCATCCAATACCCCCCCCCCGCCCTTCCCTCCACCAGATACAACATACTAACCCCCCACCCCCCACCCCACAGCCCCTCCAACCCCCCGGCCTCCTCGGCAGCTTCATCTGCAACTGCGCCGACTGCCACAAACTCACCGCCTCCATATTCGCCACAAACTTCTCCGTGCACGACACCCACCTCCGCCACCTACGCGGCCGCGCCAACCTCTCCACCTACGCACAATCACGCACCGTGGCTTCGCATACCGTCGAGGGCGGGAACACGATGACGAATTTCTTCTGTAAAACGTGCGGGACGCTGATGTATCGTGTTGGTGCTGCTTTTGAGGGGGTGAGTATTTTGAGGGTGGGGACTGTGGACGATTTTGCGCTTCATGGGGGGGTGCTGAGGCCGGGGATGGAGCAGTTTGCGAGGGAGAGGGTGGGGTGGTGGGGGGGGGTGGGGGAGAAGGGGGTGAGGGTTTTTGAGGGGGATGGGTTGCATGTGAAGGAGTGAGGGGGTGGGGGGGAGCGGATGTTTTTTTTTGGTTTGAAAGATTGAAAAGACATGTTTTATGTGAAGAAAGGATGCAGGGGAGGAGGGGAGTACCAAAAGTGAACATTTATCTGTAGGGGAGGGCTAAACTCGTACACATCGTCTGTGTTTGATTCTAGATCGTATCAGTATATGAAAAAGCATTAGTGGGAGAGCTTGCTGTACCTGAAGTCATGTGAAGACTGCGTTGATCATCTGTATAACCAGATCAAGCACAATATCTCAGCGACATATCGTATCCTTAGGCCGGATCATACATTATGACTTTCAACCAGCTCATCGTGTGTAAGAAGATCATTCGCTTGAAGCGAGAGCTCGTACTTTGTGTTTATCCCTTGGTAATACTCGTTCGAGGTCGTTCCATAGACTTGCGGCCCGCCACTTTCGGCTCAAAAGATTGCACGGATATATGCCACTGTTCCGAGAAATATCGTTGCCAGTAATCGTGTTTTCCTACCTAGATTACCCGTTACAACGGTTTGATGATCGTAGTAGCAACTTGCAAACTGACCTCTCGTACTGTCATCCCGTTGGCACCAGTACAGCGTACAGATCCTAAAGCGCAGAAGCGCATACAGTCACTAAGACAACAAGCACGTAGCAGATAACATTGACAGTATTTTGTTCCGAGCGACAGAGGGCGTCATACCAACAGAGTCAATGATGATGAGACGTCCACGGTCAACATCGCTTTGTCATATTACAAACGACGTGTCGAGCAGGATAAAAGGAAGGTATGATGAAAAGTCCCGCTCATGGCTGCAAAGGCTACCCTACCTTGAAGGCATGTACCGAAGAAGCATCTCTTCATAGCATCAAAAAAAAAAAGATCAGCCTCCTGCTATAATGCTCGTAGGTAGATATCCAAACACGAGATGTCAACGCTCCTAAAGTCATGACCACATTGCTGATAGAAGCCTTACTCTTCTTACTCACGCCAAGATTGAACTCAAGTCTTGCAGGCCCTTGATGGCATCAAATACTCCAATACAAGTGTGGACCTTCATCTGTAAAAGACCGCAATACTATATTCTACGCTTCAATAGCTGCATAGAGAATTATGCTTTGCATTCAGCAACGCACCTTTTTGGTCATGAAGCGGCCAATGAAATATAATGACCGGGTATAGGAGGGCGTCAAGCAAATCAGGCGTTTGGACGACTTTATTAATATTAATGCACCAACAATCAAGACTGCCATCGACTGTTGCAGCCATCACGGTCAGCGATCAGGAATTAATCCTACGCCGTGGATAATCGCAAGGAGGGTGTGGACTAGACAACGAATGGGCGCAGCAGAAATGTCTCGGTTGCCAAAGTGGAAATACATAGATGGGTATTCTATGGACTAGCCTCGATCGGCTGAGATAAAGTACGCTCTAACCTTCATAAGTTTAGTCGTTGCTAGTTTGATTTTCTTGACAACATAACATACGAAAATCAACTTAACAGTTGACATCTCGTACACGGGATGCTATCAACTTGTCTTCCAAAGCAACAACCCTTGGATTTTGTTCGATAGCAAAAGAGATCTTGAGTCTAGCAAATACGGGGTCTTTCTAATGGAAACCCACAAACGCAACCTCCGATCGAAAACCCCAGTGAAAACACCACAACCATCACCGCCATCACCACTCTCATTCACAACCCATACCCCATCCCCAACAACAGAACCCATAACCCTCATCCCCCCACACTCCCCCCTCCCCAACCTCACCCCCACCGAAAAATCCCTCCTCCGCCTCAAACAAGCAAAACTAACCTCCACCGCCCCCAAAACCCTCTCCTCCCTTCCGCCAACCCCCCACCTCACCAACGCGCTCTGCTCAACCCTAATATTCGCCCAACACGAAGCCGGCACCGCAATCTGCGTCCACCCGGCCGGCTACGTGCTAACATGCGCCCACTGCTTCGGCGACAACGAGCGCGAATACCGTCGCGGTCCCAAAAGGCGCTGGATGCTCTTTTACACCGGACTAGCCGTGCAGGTGGAATGTCGCGTGTGGGACGCGAAGCGGGATCTGGCGTTGTTGAAAATCGTAGCTGTGGAGACTGATCGGCTTCCTCCTTCGGAAAAAAGAGAAGGGGAGGTGCCGACGTTTTGCTCCGTTACGCTTTCAGCGCCCTCTACGCTGAAGCTGGGGGCGGAGGTTGTATGTATTGGCCAACCCGGGCGGGATGATTTGGAATCTGTAGCTGCGAGGAAGACGAAGTATGATCTTTTTGAGATCTCGGAGGGGAGGTTTCGCAGTATGGTGAGTGGTCGGGATCCGAATGATAACGAGGAGATTGGGAGTTTGATGCATGATGCGTGGACTTATTGGGGGCATTCGGGGGCGCCGTTGTTGCTGAGGGGTGGGGAGGGGGGCTTGGTGGGGTTGCATTCGAGTTGGGACGAGGGTACGGGGATGAGGCATGGCGTGCCGGGGGCGGCGATCGGGTCTTTCTTAGCAGAGTGGTTGGATGATGCTGGGCGTGAGGAGCGGTCGTCAGAGCCGGCTGTTACGGTATCGGGTTTTGGCAACGAGAAGGAGGTACGAGAGAGGATACCGCGGGCAATTGATAGGAGCGATGATCGTGGCCGGCATGGGCGCCGGGAGACGATTGTTATTGATGATAGCGAATGATTTCTGAAGCACTGGAAATTCTTGGACGATAGCGAACAGTATCCGATGTCAAGGCTGTTAGCTCCGGTACAAGCCATGAACGACAACACACTTTCCTCAAACCGCAAGAGAATATGCAGAAGATATATCGACACCTCCATCTCCGCTCCTGAGAATAGGAAGATAGAGTAATATATAGAGATTCGAAAGAGTTATCCGACAAGATTAGATTTCGCCTGAACCACTTAGGAGACCCTCCTCTAGGTATCGAGGAAGATCTCGAGTTCAATCCTTCCGCATGACGGGGGAAATAATTTCACACCTAAGAGTCGTTTCCTTTCCGAATCTGGACTCCGCCGCTGTCTCGGCGCCGGTTTTTGCAGCCAGGCTAGTGCTGAAGTTGGTTCAATCCCTCGAGATGGTGTCCTTCAATTGTTCATGCCATTGGCAATAGCTACCGCTCTTTTTTACTACCACTAGCAACTTGCGTAGCCAATTCGGCCAGATCCTCCTCTGCAACATCCACATAAGCTTTGGTGGCCTTCTGTCCAAGCGGGCTCTCAGTCAGTTTCACCAGCTCTCTCAGCATGGTCTCCCTGGTAGTTCGGGTCAACTCTTCTACATCGGCGGCTGTGAGGTGCGCTGTTGGTATTGGCGGTAGAACTGCAAACCTGACGTCAGCAACAAGACTCCAAATAATGAATAGAGCAGCTTGAACGAGTAAATGAGATGCTGGGCTCACCCTTGACCGGTATCCGTCCCCCTCTAAACCTCTTCTCCTTCACACTGAGCACACCCCAGTAGTTCGCGCACACAACCGGTACAATCGGCATCCCCGCCTGCACAGCAAGGTGAAACGCACCCTTCTTGAAGTCCCCCATCTCCGGCCCAGACGCATAGCTTCTCGTGCCCTCCGGAAAGATAAACACACTCTGTCTCTCCCTCTTCATCTCCATCGCCGCACCTTCAAAAGCTTTGACCGCAGTATCTCGGTTATTGCGGTCGATGAAGACGGTGCCACTCAAAGCCATAAACCAGCCGAGGAAGGGTACCATAGCAAGGCTGCTTTTGGCCGTGACGCTGCAGTAAGGCGGGAAGATCGCACCCAGCAGTAGCACATCGAGTTCAGACTGATGATTGCCGATCAGCACACAGGGTCGAGTATCCAGATGTTCTTTCCCCTCCACCACTTCAAAGTACACCCCAGTCGTCAAACCCATGGTGTAGCGAAACGCTCTCGCAGTCGCCCATTGCGCTATCCTGTGTTCGCCAACTAGCCGCAATACTATGGAAGCTATAAGGCCGTAGGTTGCACACAACAGCAGACAGCCGTAGGAGGCTAGTAGGCGGGCGTAGAAGGAGGCGTTTGCGACATTCATGGCGGAGAGGATGAAGAGCGTGAATGTTGCGCCGAGGTAGACTGTTAGGATGCGGACGAAAATGAGGAGAGGAGTGAACATTCCTGCCGGTGTAGAGGTGAATTTTGGGGTTCTGTACTTTGTGGGGAAAGGGCGGAGGATGCTACGGAGCAGACTTGGGAGGTTTAATATTTATCCAAAAATGGTAGGTACTAGGACCGTATGATCATATTGAAAACGACAGATGATCCATTGAACACATGCAAAGAATGAACGTGGGTCAAGGAGTGTGATGTGCTAGAGTGATCAAATTACGGAGTAATGGGTTGAATTGCAGATTTCGTCGGCGGTCTTGGCAGGCACCTCGGGCCAAACCAACCTTCTCCTGCTCGTTCCAGGAGGTACGGGAGTAAAGGTTGACAATTATGTTCATTTGCTATGAAGAACACTTTCAATTGACAGACCACCCTCCGCAATATACAGAACGCCAAATTTGTAAACCCTATACAAGCACGGGACAGAAGACAGTCGATGTACAAAGCAACACCAAGGTCCTTCATAATTACTACCCCTTCAGGTACCTGAGCGCCTCTTCCCTCTCCTGAATCGGCATCGTCTCAAGGAACTGTTTCAGTCCCTTCATGCTTCCCTCTCGATTGGCACTGAGTAGATTAGCAATATCCAACACGGCGCCCTCTGATTTGAGTCCATCTAGCTTGGCTTGCACACTCTTCCGGTTTTCCTCGTACCATGTTGCCACCGCTCGATCGTTGTGTTCAAAGTCTTGGATACCGGTCCAGGCACGCAGCTTTTGCAAGCTGTTGTCCCGAGTTACAGGGTTTTTCGAAGCAATGTTGGCCATCTTCTTGATGAGAGATTCCTCGTTCAAACGTCGGCGTAGACGCCAGTAGAAGAATCGACGGGCATTCTTCCATATCAGGGCGTGTCGAATGGTGTTCTTCGCTTTCATCCTGCCAGCGCGATCGTGAAGATCTGCAAACTGGAGAGAGATCTGGGAATAGATTGGGAGCAACAGCTGCTCTCGTTCACTCATCTTCACCTTGACGTCGCTCTGCTTGTCTTTTGACAGAGATTTGTCAGAAAGCGATGCTTTGAGTTCTGCATAAGTGGGATCTAGACGGGCCATGGTCTCTAGCTGCTTGTCGCGACGGAATTTGATGTTCACAATACCCTCGGGCTCGAGCACACCTCCTCGAGCATCTTCGTCAGCGTACATCTCCATACAATCCGGGTTGATGGTCGGATCGACCACGACCTAATGAACAGTCAGCCTTCTTGAACCTAGGACAGAGTTCTCACAAGACTTACCCATGAACCTCCACGCAGCTCACCAAAAGGTGGGATATAAACAAAGATAGGCTGCTCGTACTTTACCAACGCATCGACAATGTAGGATCCATATTTGAGCACTTCGTTATACATATCGCGCTGACCACCAGAAAAGCCTCTCCAATTTGCGAGGATCATGAGGGGAAGTTGCTCGCCGTGATTGAAGTCGCGGATCGCCTGAGCGGTCTTGTAAGCTGAATTAGGGTACCAAACGCCTCCAGCTTCCTGTGCGATTTGTTCCGTCGAATCAGGGTTGGCCGGGTCTGCAGGGGTGACGTTCTCCACTGAGCGCGTCTCCACACCAATGACACCGATAGGGATCCCACCAAGTCGAGCCCGGCCAACGACGACTGTCCTCGCCCATCCACCCAAGGACTCCTGGAAAGAATCCTTGTCAAACAAGCCAGGGAGGAAACCCTCCTCTTCGTCTTTGCCAGCAATAAGCCATCGAACATCATAGCTTTGCTTTGCTGGCGGAAAGTACCCAACATTCCGATCCCAAGGATCTGAGTGTAGGCCTATTGGTATCGGGTTGTTTTTCTTATCTGGAACGAACGACATCCAGTCAACAATCTTAGAGACGCCCTCGAAATCATCGTTTGCAGTCATGTGAGAGACCCCATTCTTATACATAATCTGTGTTCCGCCGAGTTGTAGATTCGAAGTGTACACTTCGCGTCCTAAAAGCTTATTGATGGCAGCTGCTCCTGTCAGTATGATTGGCTGGCCTTCAATTTGAATTGCTCTTTGTCCGAGACGGACAAGATAGGCGCCGATACCTGTGAGGTGTTAGCAAGCATCCTCAACAATGGGCTCGGTTTGCCTACCAACTGATCGGCAGGTCACCAACGTGATGGTGAAGATGTCCTCATAAGCCTTAGACGTCGCTCCAGCGATGAGGCCTGAGCCCTTGAGACATTCGACACCCAAGCCATCCTCCTGGCCAACAATGGTCGTAATTTTGTACCTTTCCTCACCATCCTCCGAAATCTTCTCCGTAATGACGCTCCTCGATTTACCGTCCTCGAATTTCGCTTTTAGCTCTTTAGTGAGATAAAGGTACTTGAAGCCGGCTTCGGGCTTCTTGGGATCATTCCATGCAGCCGAGAAGTGCGGTATCAATTCTTCGGCCATGCCTATGCGTGCTCCTGAATTCGCTGAAAGATATATCCGAGGTATGCCTAACTTGCGCGCAAGCTCTGTACACTTGAAGAAGAACTTGTCTTCCATAGGTCCGAAGGATCCGATCTTGAACGTGATATCATTGGCAATGATGATGAACTTTCTTCCCTTGGGGTACTCTGGTGTTTTTGCAGTGACAATCCATCCCACCATGCCATGGGTGTTGGTTCCAGCTTCTCGGGAGACTTCTGCAAGATCGTCATGCTCATCGAGCACTAACTCGCTGTATTCCATACATTCGTCGGCCCGTGGTAGCTTGCCCTGCAAAGATGGGTGGTTTGCGACAGCCTTAGTCCAGGTATTGGCAAATGCTTGACGGAAGAGATCGGGGAAATCGTAAACGTATTGAGTTCCCATCAAGTGAGCCTTGTATCTCTTGGGTTGCAACCATTCTTTGGTTGGGTATGGAGTAGATACTGGCCTTAAGTGCATCGCACCAATCCTGGTGGTGCCACCAATGCTATGGAAGAGCCAATCGCCTCCTCTGTCCGACTTCTTTTCCGCGTACATCTCCACTTGAATGACATATCCTGAGGTGTTGGTAATGACACAACGCAGGGGATATGGTGTTCCACTGGTAGGATCCGTGCAGATGATGCGAATCTCTGCGCCAGTCACACGAAGTCGCCACGCGCGTCGCCCAAAGCGCTCCAAGAAGCCCGCAAGAGCTTCTTCAACTTCCTTGGCCGAAAGAGGGAAAACGGCAGAAAAGTTGATGAAGATATGATTGAGATCAGAGCCGTTGTTGCCAATGATTTCCAAGGCATCCAGGATATCGGTCATCAGCCTATCAGCTTCTGAAATGAGATATTCGGCAGTGGGGATCTCATCACGAAGCCGCCCTGGTCGGACTACGGCTCGCGTGAAGTATCGCTTATCAACAGCTTTATCGCTGTCAGATGCTTTTCCGATGGCCTCGTAGACGTGGATGTTTCTGTTTTCGGTGAAAACGGGCTTGAGCCGGAATTTGGATAGTCTTCCAAGTTCAAGCTGGAAAGCAAGAGCTGGTTCGATGTGTCGAATGCTGTCATCTTCCTCATATGTCGGGCCACGGAAAGTGAAGTAGCCAGGATAGGTCCCATCCTTGTGTCCACATATGAAGCTGATTCGCCGTACTTTTCGCGAAAGTAACTCCTGCCTGTAGTCGTTGACTATCTCTGCGATTCGGCTCAGCATCTCGTTATCATCGTACGATTCCACGTCTCTGATTGCGACGTTACAAACGGCGGTGAGATCTGATTCCGGCTCACGTCTTGGAGAGGGTCTCCTACCCTTGGTCAAATCTGGAATCAAACCATTCTCTGACTTTCTCTGTCCTCCGACAATAGGGAACTTCTCCAGTGCTCTCATCAAGTACTCCTCAGCTTCGTCCAGGTACTGCACAGGGACAATAACACCCTTGCGAGTTGGCTCCTCAACATCTCTGTTGCCGAGATAAGACATGTCGCTAAATGAGCTGATACGATTGAATGGGTTCGGCCCACTTGCCAAGGGTGTAGCAGGGGTGGACGGGAATGCGGATGTGATAGGCATTCCAACTTCGGAATTGCCAACTTTACGAAGCACAAAGTCCCATGAAATGATATAGGGTGGCTCGTCGTCAGTATGGTAGTCAATCGACTTCAGGGAGTATGCTCGATAGGCACGGCGGATATAAACCTCCAATGCTGCCAGGGAGACCCATGGATCGTGGTAGGCAAAGAATTTGGGGAGGACATCGAAGACAGTATACTTGGAATCAATGACCTCTCTAATCACCTCCAGATCAGGCTCTCGATGGTCCCAGCCAGTCTCACCGTATTTTGACTCCACGACGGATGATCGGAGAATGTGTTCCATCTGAGACTCACGCTCTTCCAGGGAGGGTAGTGCGTATTGGATGAGGACTTCTCGAGCCTTGAGGGTGACCTTTGCGGTCGCCCTGGACTCTAAGTCTGTCAATTTTCGCAAGTGCGATCGGAAATATTTCGCAACGTTGGGAGTATTGGGCTTGTTCGGCCGGTACATATCGAGAATAGCGAGTATGAGGTTATTCTTGGCTCCAATCTTGCTATGGGAGAGCACAGTATGCACTACGTTCGCGATGTCGTCCTTGTGTTGTTCCCTTAGCTTGAGTACCACATCCTCGTCCCGAGAATTACGGGTAGACCAGAGCTTCTCAACTTCGTAATATTGGTCGAGAAGGTCACCAAAGACTTCATACTCATGTGCCTTCAGACCTTCGGTGTATCGTTCCAAGACCTCGACTAAGGGCGCGAGGGAAGCCTTCAGTACATCAATATCTGCGGGGTTGACGTTTTCTTCGAGGAAACGCTGCATCGCTTTGGTCAATTGTTTCGCGGGAAAGTCGCCTTTCCTCGACCTTGCTCTTTCAACAATTTGCGTGAACTGAGCGTCGAGCTTACTAGGCATGCGGGCGTGCAGAGCTGAAAATTGTGCATTCCATTCGCCGTATGGTAATTCTGGATCACGGAGCACTTCAATCAATTCATTCAGGGTCGAAGCCATGATGACCTGGTTGTCGAAGCCTTGAAGGATATTCTGCAGGATGCTATGAAGTAACGCGAATCGCTGTGGAGGCTTGTTGCCAACCACTTGGGGCGGCCCGAGAGCAGGCAGCTGAACAGAGAACGGCTGGGCGTGCTTGACACGCGATGGGTCGTCCAGAGCAAGTATACCAAGGATGTCTCCTGCTTCGAGAACAGCTCCTGGCTGCTTGATAAGATTGACTGTGCCTTCTTCTTGAGTGATGAGCGGCATATACATCTTCATAACCTCCACCTCTGCAAAAGTCTGACCAGCTTTGACGTGCTCGCCGTTTTCCACTGTAAACTTGACCAGCTTTCCCGGGCTTGGTGTTCGCAGCTGCGTCGGGTCGTTCTCTTGCTCCAGAAGACAAGTTTTGCTATCAACGCTGATACGCAAGGCCTCGACTTCTTCCTTCCAGTAGATATTGTGGCTCTTCCCACTGACCAAGATGAGTAATCCTCCATCAGCGAGCGCTCGCACACCAACAGCGCATTTCGACCCGTTGATGAAAAGATGATAGCTATCGATACTCGACCTGGTTGCGGTGAATTTGTACCGGATACCTTCGTAGATGAAGTCGATGGGGAAGACAGTTTTCAAAACGTCCTTCGCCGGTACTTGACCCTTCTCAAGACCTCTATGGTACTCAGCTATACAGCCTTCGCTTGCTACGTGCGCTTTCGTCACAGCTCCACATACAACAGCTAGTATTGGATCGGGCCTCTCTGCAGTTAGCTTATTTGTGATGAGCTCATCAAGCCAGCCCGTTGTGATCGTATTATCCTCGAACGCAGGTGTCTCGAGGAGCTTGATGAGATACTCCACGGTTGTGCGGAAATCACCACGAATGCTAAGCTCCTTCAATGCAACAACCATGTGTTTCCGTGAGGCCGAACGATTCTCTCCATATGCGAAGATATGGCCGAACTGGCTGTCGGAGAAGTTGTGGATACCCCCTGCTTGGCCCACCGAGAAGTAACCCCACACGTTGGAACTACTGCGGAAATTAAGCTCGTGCATCATACCGCTCGAAGGCTTGAAACCTTCTCCAGGATCTTCAGAGGTGATACGACATGCCGTCGTGTGTCCTTTGGGGGTTGGGCGACGTTGAGATTGAACACTGTCTTGTTTCGAGAAGTCAAAGTCGATTATTGAGGCCGACGATGGATCGGCGCCGTACAATATCCGTATGTCCTTTATTCTGTGAAGAGGTATTCCCATGGCAATCTGGAGCTGGGCGGCTGGCAGATTGACACCACTCACCATTTCTGTCGTAGGATGCTCAACTTGCAGTCGTGGATTCAGCTCCAGGAAATAGAATTTGCCATCCGAGTGCGAGTACAAATATTCCACGGTGCCGGCTGAGACGTAGCCGACGAGCTTTCCGAGCCGAACAGCAGCTTTCTCCATAGCTTGAAAAGTTGCAGGCTTCGCAATTGTGACAGGTGCCTCTTCTATAATCTTTTGGTGCCTACGCTGTACCGAACAATCTCGTCCGAAAAGCGAGATGTTGTTTCCGTACTCGTCAGCTAACAATTGGACTTCCAAATGCCGAGCGTTTCCAGCAAGCTTCATAATAAATATAGGCGAACCTGGCACCTCACTCGCAGCTGCGTTGTACAGGGACGTGAAGTTGTCTTCGTTGTCCACCTTCCGGATGCCTTTGCCTCCACCTCCTTCGGAGGCCTTCACCATAACTGGGAAGCCAATTTTACGAGCTTTCTCAAGACCTTCCTTAGGGTTGTGCGTGCATCCTTTATCGTAAACATGGTCGGCAACCGTGACAATTCCATCCTCATCGAGGATTACCTCATCCACCCCTTCGCCAGACCAGGGAATGCAAGGTACCTTGGCGTGTTGGGCCACAATTGTCGAGGAGATTTTGTCGCCCAGCGACCGCATCGCCGCGCCCGGTGGACCGATGAACAGTATCTTTTTCGGCGAAGCTGCCAGCGATTCGGGTAAAGCAGGATTCTCAGATGCGTGGCCCCTGATGCATCGTTAGACTGAGGTTGTCATTCCCGGGAAAAGCTCACCATCCTGCCCAAACCGCGTGAACGTTCATGCGCTCAGCAACATCGACGATCAATTCGACATTGGCATAATTGTTGTTATTGGTCCCACCCGGAACCTGATGAGCACCCATTAGCACCCACAGTTGCGGCGTTTATGAATGCCAGTACACTGACCTCGACATATTGATCTGCCATCCGAATGTAGTCCGCATTTGCTCGCAAGTCCTCCGGTGTTGCCATGACCGTAAATTGTACAGCCCGCTCGTCCCCAAACGTCTCGTAGGCCCATTTACGCACCGACCGGATTTCCTTGACCGCCGCAATACCATTGTTCGCGATGAGCACCTGTTTAGATAGTCAGCCAGTCACCACGGAATGCGTAAGTCGCCGGATTGGAGCTCACGCTGGTAACAACGCTGTGCCCATCGTGGTTGGTGACAAAATCCTTCACAGAGCCCGGTGAAGCTGCCTCAAGGTGATTGCCGCCAATGAAGTGTGCTGCAAGGTTGAACTTTTGGGCGTATGAACTTGGAGCTCTCGGATGAGTCCCATTGGTGGGGTGGGCGTCCCCATTCGTCAGTGTCCCATTTACGTGTGATCCCTCGTCCACGGCTACGGGAGCCATGGTATCGGCGCTGTCTGGATGGCAGCGAGGGGGTTATGAAGAGCAATATAAAAGATTGTTCGGCAATTGAAGCTATAGTCAAAATGTCATGCCGCCGGTATTGCTCGGCTCCCGAAGCTGACGAGACCGCCGATAGGGTAGTGCGGCACAGAATTGAAAGGAAAGGTGTTCCAAAATGAGTCGAGAGGGTCGGCGCTGTGATCAGATTAAGATAGAATAGAGACGTTTGGCAGGATGTGAAGAGAAGGGGAGTAAAAAGTGTGGTGCAGCTTTCAAGGCTGGTGAGGATGGAGATAAAGTACGGGCCGGATCTACGCTGAGCTTTTCTCTCGGTGATTTATGATTGGCTTGCTTTGTCTTCTCTGGACTTTGATACTTCGTATGCACGATTCGGTCATCTATGTTGTACAGATGGCTATGCATACCACATCACTATCAATGACCTCAACGAGAGATTGATTTCATCGAGCGGCTATAGCTCGATACATGCCATAGGAATTACAACAGTCAAAATTGACACTTGTTGGGTCCCCAGAAAGTAATGCGGAGAGAGAGCGCTGCCAATTCCGCGCCCTGACGTAGCTTCATTAGTGAAGCCTTAGCTTGCCAAGCTTCATCTTGTTGGGCCACTAGTCTCCTGCTTAACCGAAGATTGTCAAAGTAAAGTAACTTCACAGTATCGGTACTAATCAATCCTCAGTCTGGTATCACGCTTGCAATACGGAGTAGTGCTATCTTACGTGAAAACAGAGAGCGAGAAGGTGGCCTTGACTTCCAAGTGTATCTTTGTCTACAGAGGACGACGTTGGAATACGTATTCATGTTCTTCAGGCATTCAACGATAGGTAGTGGGGCCGTTTCCGTTTCATCCTTCTATCCTCATCTCCAAGTTACAGGTAAATTAACTCCGTAGAAGATTCTCATTGCCAGATATCCTCATTGCCCAAGCATAGTGAAGTCTTCGCCAGACATGGTTACTACAAGTGGCTCGAATGACTGAAGCCGATGGGTGATCATCGGACAAAATTGATAAACCTGATACATTGAACAAATATAATCCATAGTTAGTTCATAGTCTAAACTATGTACACATGGTGGTGTTACAAGCGTCCTTCCTTGACCAATCATCCATGGATTGATGAAAAAGTGTCTCTTCAATATTATAAGTTATCGTTGCAATCTTCAATATCATTCTCTCCTTGTTCGAAACGATAGTGTGTCTTTGGACATTACTCGTTGTGTTTGTGAATACATACCGCTTATAAGGCAGCTATGATGGCGACGAGAGCGCCCATGATGCCGCCAATGGAAGCGACGGTCTGAACGGCTGCGCCTGTGAATGGAACGGTGCTGCCGCTTGGGGCGATGGCGCCAGTACCCGATGGAGATGACGCAACAGGAGCTGCAGCCGCAGCAGATGATGAGGTTGGGTAAGGGACTGCGGCGGAGGTGGCTGGGGCAGCAGAGCTGGCAACGACGGCAGTAGACGACCTCGGTGCTGGTGCAGCAGATGTTGGTTTAGCGGCGGCGGAGGTTGGAGCGACGACGGCTGAGGACGATGGGGAGGCGACAGCTGCTGTGGCAGCACATGCGCACACGGCCGATGCTGAGCCTTGAACGGCAAGGCCGGTTACTGCACCACAGCCTGACACCACGCATGCCAACGCGGCAGAGTTGATGGCGGCGCTGGACACGTTAGCAAGAGACCATCTCCTGTGTGGCACGGTGCCTCACTTATTGGAAGGTTTGCATTGACACGCGAAGTCATTCGATCCACAGCCGATGCCTGATGCAGCCGATGCGATACACGACACCTGATCCATCATAAGCCTTTGGATCACTCGAATCTATTGACTCTGGCAAAACATACACCACAGGTTGGTACTTTGGCAGCGACAGCGGCACATTGATCTTGAGCCTGAGCGACGGCTGCGAGGCCAACGGCCATGAGTACGGCGAACGACTTCATTCTGGCTTGAAGAATGGTGACTGGGGATTGCCTTGAACGAGTGATGGCAAAGGAATAGTGATGCTGACGAGTATGCAGTTGGTGACTATGATGCTTCTAGCAGGAAAGCGATGCTGGAGAGGGATATATAGGTAATTCGGGCGAACTCAGTGGCGTGCATGTCGACCTACTGTACACGAAAACCCAGAGCACCAGCAAAGCTATTCTGAGCCATGCGGGCCCCTCTTCTCATCTTACGATGCCGCGGTACAAGATCTTATGTCTGGTGCGCCCAATTCTCACGGTTACTTGCTTCGTGGTTGCGGGTCAGGTTCGGGGATTATGGCTGATCTGATTGGCCAACAAAGCATGTGTCCCGGTTCCTGACCCTCGACTTTGAGACTAGATTGCGTGCAGAGATGGTCCCAGGGGCGGACATCTTGACCTCTCGTCGATCCGGGGAAAAGCTTGGGGGCGGCTGAATTTAGCCCTATTCTAAGGTAGGTGACACGCCGTCCCCCGGGTTTGTCGCTAAATGAAGACGCAAAGCCGTGCTTGGTTGATATTTCAGCCGCTATAACGACACTAGAAAAGCACGCGCCCACGTCTGCCTCGGTCCTTATTCACACGTCTACACGTCAATCACTCCCGACCATTTCTTTGCCCTGAGAGAGCTACCAAAGTACCGCTTCGAGCCTACCGGCATAACAGGCTAATTCTGTACAGAGAACATTCGACGGCAGTCCTCGGAAGTAATGAACGCTAGGAGTCCCCAGTCATCGGTCTGAGTAACAAGTCCCAATGATTGTACAAGCGCTATGCCGTGGCGGACCAATTGTATAGCTTGCCCCGCGTCTTCGAGAACCATTGCTCCGTCGATGGCGATCTGAGGAAACCGCAACGGATTTGAGGGCCACTACTGCCTAAGCCATTGGATATGAAGGGGTTACGTTGTACGTCGAGCAAGATAAGTCATCTTCACGGAAAGCAAATAAGACCCTCAATTCCTACTGGCTTCTATACGTAGTGTCTTTCCAATGGCTCCTTGCACTCATGAAGTCGCCAAGATTCATCCGGCCCTGCTCTCGTATCCGTCGATAGACTCGGCGTTCAGACCTGTCTCGTCAAGTTGCATCAGAGAAGCAATAAGCAAGGTCCCGCGGACGGCCTGCCCCATCGGGCCAAAGCTCTGGCTAGCATCATCAAGATGTACTTCATCCGTTCAATAGAGCTACGAACGGGAAGCATGCCTCGGTATCGTTCCATGAACGATTGGAACCCCAGACACGGGAGGCATAATCTACGGATGGAGTGCTTTCACTTTTCTACCACTCCAGATATATATTTTGAGTCTTCATCAATCAGCGTGAGGCCTTTTCACCATTCTGATATTGGCAACGATCTTGGTTTTTCCTATCGAGTATTGAAGACGGCTATTCATAGCCATCAACAGTAGTCTTGACTGTTACTACTTGATTAGACTCGAGAATATTTTGAACACCCAAAACTTCTTCCAGCATTTATAGAAGGAAAGCAAAGCAGAAATGTCGTGGCAGGGAAAAGCGGAAGAGACAGAGTATGTGGAGGAAGTGAACTCCACCAGGCCCCCAGGCTTCGGCGCAAAAGTCAAGAGGCATTTCAGGAGATTTTGGTGGCTGCATCTGTTGTTCTTCATTGCTTCTACATTGATAATTGTCCTTTGCCTGTAAGAAGATTTGTCTGTTCCACAAACGTGGCAGCACGGGCTAATGGATATAGAATATACGTCGCATTCCCACGCATATCACAAAACGACATCAACGACTCAACGCTTACGATTTCATCCCTCATTCTCTCAAATCCGAAACCGGACTCTTTTCACCTCGTACAAACCTCGGTCATCGGCAATGGCAGCCCGTATCATCCCAACCTGGATGCGTTCAATGCGTCTCTCTCCCTAGACGGCTCCGGGCCGTACGCATATGTTGAAATCCCACAGGTCCATGCGACCAAACAAGCAACATCTATCATAGACCAAGATGTGTCAATCACCGATCTGGCTGCATTCACCGATTACAACATTGCAGTCTTGGGTAGCGAGACGGTGAAGGTGGATGTCAGAGGACGAACCGCTTTGCACGAAATGAAGTTTCCCGACACTACTGTCAATTACGAAAAGACTGTTTCAATGAAGGGTACACATTATGGTCTCTCTATCATGGATGCCGCGCTAATCGATCCTCCTAGGCTTGAACAAACTCAACGGTTTCAACGTCACAGAGTTCTCCATCGAACTAACGCCCGAGCCAGACGGCACCAACATGATAGGCACAGTCTACATCCCCAATCCCACCGTCATGACCATCGCCATGGTTCGTCCCCCATCCTCTTCCATAAAGCGCCACTAACATCCCCACCCAGGGCAACGTAACTTTCAACAATTACATCGCCTCCACCCAGACCCTAATCGGCACCACGACCCTCACAAACCTCACCCTTGCCCCAGGAAACAACACCATCCCCATGCGCAGCACCGTGAACCAAACCCTCGTACTCACGCAAATACTCACGACGTTCAAAGACGGCATGCTGCCGATTGATATCGTGGGCAATAGCTCCGTATATGACGGGCGGCATTTACCGTATTTTGATAAAGCGTTGGCGAGTGTGACGCAGCATGTTACGCTAGATGTGGGCAGTGCGTTGAAGAAGGTCGGGTTGGATCCGAGTAAGTTTGGTGGGAGTCCGCCGTGAGTGACGGCATAGGATTGGTAGTGGATTGGGTTTATCTGGGGTTAGGTCATGGCGTATGCGATGCCCATGTTGTGATCATAACGGCTTTCTATCCTGAGGACGTTTCTGGAAATCTCTTTCTCGTACATGCATTCCAGCTTGGTGCATCACCATCCCTGAACGAAGGAAACATCCCCAACGATAGCTTACATCCACCATGTAATTCGAATAACGATATTGATGAAGGTGAATAGCAACAAACGCGTTGATTTATATATTGCAATATCCCACTAGCATATACTCGCCGCGACCAATCTTCAATCCTTTTGTTGTTTTCAAGGTATGACACTTACTTGTAGGTGACGAAGCCAACTCATCACATCTACCCAACCACACGTTGGGAAAATATACTCACGATAACCATACGCAGTCCCTTCCATCATCATTAGCTTGTTCTAATCTACGACGAATACAACCATAGTCATTACCACCATCCTTATTACCATTACCATCATTCTTACCACGACCATTAACCTATCTCGACTAAACGACCATAAACACTACCATCAACCCATCTTAATCCATATCTCCACTACCATCTCACCACTACCCCTAACATCAGCCCCTATTGACCCACCTTTAATACCCTTACCTCCAGCCCAATCCTAAGCGACCACCACTAATATCACCATCACCATCACCAGAATTCCATACATTCTCACCAATCCTCCACCTATTATTACCACCACTACCTATTATACTAACCATCACCACCACCATCACCATCACCATCACCATCAACGGAAATTAACCCGTCTCAACCTGTCTTGGCCCGTAATCCACCAACCCACCAATGAACCCCATCCCATCCTCCCAAGAACCCTACCCAGCCCCCTACCACTCCATCCCTCCTCCACATCGTACCCCCACCCACCCTTCACAAACCCGCATCATGATCCAATCAAGAAAATAATTACGTCCCAGTGAAATTTTCAAACGCAAGAACCGAATAGAAACCGTTGAGATGAGAAGAAACGGATCGGGCGTGACTATCTATTCCTTCCCTTCTCTAAATCTCTTCTACCCACAAACCGAAGTCTTTGCCTGCCTAGGTAGCTACTAAAATAAAGGGCCGACGAAAGGGGTATAGTATGAGAAAAGGGTCAAAGTTCTTGGCACATCCAGGGAAAAGTGTGGGTCAGACACATTGTGACGATATGACAAGACATGATATGTATCTATCAGAGAGCTCTCGAGTCTATAGTTTCGGCCACCCGCCCGCTTCGAACGGGGATTCATCAATGACAGCTGCCGCACCCTTCGCACTCCGTCTGTACAAAAAGGTTTGTACAGCAGAGCTCCAATGCATACTAGGTCCTTCCCCGGAACCCCCATGTGTGAACAAACGACCGAACGCCGACGCTTACATGTACAACTTTTCCCCACCTCGCACGGAAGGCCGCAAGGCAATCGAAGCACCCGGTCTATGAACGAAAGAGAGCAGAGTACCTGCCGAACAATGAACTCCCCGTGACGCCTTGCAGAATGAAACGGACAAACAAGACGCTCAAAGTACCACACTGATGCCCGCTCGCACGCAAATCAAGATTTCGTATGTGCATTATCTCGTTTCGATAATGTGACTCCCCGGTCACATATCTTCGTAGCGAGCTACGACGCTAAGAAGGCGTATGATGTGTTTCGTTCGAGCCAAGATGGCCGAATTGATTGTTTACCCACGAATGGCGGTGGGCGTGTGTGTATCAAAGAGACCAGTCTGCGCTGGCTCATGATAGGGGTATCCAAACGCCGAAGGGGGTGTTCTGGATCCAACAGTGGAGCCAGTCGTCGGTGATGAAGACCGTGAAGACCTCGGACTTGAGAGCTTCAGGTTCTCCACGATTGGGGAGCGAACCTGAGGGGGGGAGGGGCTCGCAGACCCCGATTGTTTGCCAGTGTTTTTCTCGATTTCTGGTAGTTTATTCGAAACACCATTAAGCTGGACGGAACTTGGTTTGGTAGGCGGAGGACTCGGTTTCGCAGATCCAAACTACAGCTGAAATTAGCGCACCGTTTTTGCATATCCCTTGGCGGGTCGAGAACATACAAAGCAATATTTATCGAGGAGCTCGTGGTAAGAAGAGGATGATAGTGAGGGCTTTTCTGCAGTCAAAGCTGTTGGTTTTGGACCATCCAGCTGATCCGGCTTGCTCGCCTCAATGTCTTTACCAGCCTTTGCCGCGTCTGCAACAGGCTGACTCTTGACCGTTGGTGGCCTTTCGCTTACAGTATTTGGCAACGCAGACTTAATCTCATCTCTTGTGGGGGGCGAGCCTCCTCCAGACGAGTTGCCCCCGGCCTGTATGGCTGCCGTCAAAGAAGCCCTAAAATCGTAGCGGTTGCCGAATGCCTGCTGGTTCGAGGAGCTCTTTGGCCGCCCGGGGGCATCGGGAACGATGTCCTGCGTGGAAGCCCTATTCTTGAAGCGTATTGGAGATCCACCAACCATGGAAGACGGTTGGGGGAAAGACGAAAAGTCATAGGGAGCAACCATGTCCCCAAAGTCGTCAAAAGATGGCATGCTGCGGGGCCGGGGTGAAAAGGTTGCCGAAGGCCTGCTTCGAGGCAGTACAGGCGGCCGAGCATTCTTCGCTTGCCCACCTAGCTTGACGCTTTGAGGTTGGTATTTCTTCGAGAAATCGACTTGGTAATTCATGGAGTCATTGCTATCCCAATAGTCATATCCATTAACTTGGTATCGGACGCAGAAAAACATGGTCTTGTTTTCTAGATTGACCTGGTCTTCGAGCTTGATGTGAAAGATGAAGCGGTCGCAGCCGTCACTGGTTTGCGTTTTTCGTACATCATTGTTGTACTCAGCCACCACTTCCGACGTGGTCTTCCAGTAATCCAGGGTAAATCGTGCGACGACCAGCTTGTTGAATGCGAGATTCTGCACCGCCACACAACCGATGAGTATCTTGGTATCTGGGGATAGATAGATTCTCTCGGTCCTGACCGGCAACGCTTGGCGTTCAAAAGTGTCACGAGGAATGTTACTTGGTCGGATCTCCCACTCAAAAGGAGGCGAACGTAAACCTGATTCCCCGTTGCCAAAAGGGAAATCATCGTCCTCATCGTAAGATTCGACTGGCGATGAACCAGCACTGACGGCGATGGGGCGATCCACTTGGTGGAAATGGCGAACATGTTCTAAACTGTTGTCCTGGAAATGTACAGCTTTTGAGTATGTGGGAGTACCAGGCATACTCAAGGGCCTTCTCTTGGTAGATGAGGCTCGAAGAGCCGGCCTGACTAGCTCACCCGACTTCTTACGAATCAGAGGAGGCTTCATCCGTAACTCGTCGTCTTCAATATCCTCATCGTCACTTTGAGATGTACCTTGCGCCGGAGAGTCGTACTCTTTCCTGGGAAAATTGAAGAACGCATTCGTATCAGTGCTAGATCTTGAATGTGAGATCTTACGAGCCCCAGCAGACAGCGGCAGCCTAGGAGAGTGTTCAGGTTGCGAGCCATTAGCTGATGTGGACAGGTTCAGTCGGGGCTTTGGAAGCCCTAAATTCGTCCTAGATTCTATGATCTCCTCGCTTGCTCGCCCGTCTGGCGAACCCGCCCTATGTTGCTCGATGATTCTGATGGCTGCTTTGAGTTCCGCGAGTTTTGTCATATCTCTCTTCCTGCCTCGCCTGATTGTAGCTTCCTCATCGCTCGAAATCTGGGGTGATATCGGAGGCGAGGAATCCGTCGAGACATTTAGACGATTGGGAGACTTCTGACCACCTTCACTGTACTCCCTCTGAACATCATTATCCTTCAAGGCGTGCTTTTGCGGTGTGCAATCTGGTGGGGATGACACTGTCGCGGTGGTAGGCGATTTGGGGACAGACGGGCTGCGACGATTCTTGTTTAAATAGGCTCGAGAGGCTGAGTGAGGTAGGCTCGACCTTGATTTCTCATCTTCCTGGAAGGTGCTTCTGTTGTACGACTGTGATCGGCTCAGAGCAGGCGTTGGTGACTTTGAGGCAACCGGGGATTGCGTTGATGGCGGAGTGTACGGCATCCGTTCTATGGCGACGTCTATGGAAGGGTGCTTGTGTAGGAGGTAATGATATTATGTACATAGGTGTTGTCGTTGGGTGAAGCCGTTACTTCGTAGAATTCATCATGGCCTGATGGTGCAAAGAAAGTAGGGATCTGTTGGGAAGTTTGGTCGTCAGCGCGATGATGGTAATTTTCGGGCTTGAACATTGTGCTGTTGTGTATGTGATGAAGGAAGTGTCAAGTGGGCCAGTGTGGTGTCGAACTGGAAGAGTGACACTCACATTGCAGGCAATAGTCTCCGGTTGCGGAGATAAGGGTTGAAGGAGTTGTACAAAGAAGTCCTTGTTGCAGGGCTGGAGATGTCTGCTAATGGATTCTCGTTGCCAATCAAGACTACAGCAGCTCCTCTACTATGCCCGTAGAGAAACAAGGCGTACGAATTTCCCCTTCTTGATCCTTTCGATCCTCGAGGCGAAGTCCGGCTGAGCCTGGCGTTGGGAAACAACTAGATTGTGTTGTGCAACGGCTCTCAACGGTCAGGACTCGGACTACCACTGCGGCCTCGTTGAAGGGGTATTGAAGGGGGGGGAGAGAGGGTAGGTTGAGTGTTGTGTAGACGAGTAAATAGAATAACAAGGAAGACACGAAGATTAGCTGGTGTGGAGGGCGGGGTGGGAATACCATTATCTTGAATTCAAACTCAAACTAGTGGACCCCCTTTCCGCCAAGACCAGGAATTGTCGGATCAAAACAAACAAATGCTCCAATCAGTGCTCTCTTTGATTACTATCCTCCTATCTGATACACTCGGGCGAGTCACTTCCTGCGCCTTATTGGCCTTGCCCATCATCACGCCAGGCTCAGCATACTGTCAATCGCAGATGTATGCGCCATTTGGCGCTCTTCATCGATGTGTACATCTATATCTCCCAACGGCACGTCTTCTCCGTCTGGTTCCTTCACTGGGTCCCTCAGACCCTGAGATGCAGAAGAGGCTCGAGGACGACTTAATTTGGTGGCCGCGCCGTCTCACGCTAGAACTATCAGTCGCTGCAAGTCCTGTTGATCATCAACGTTTATACCAATCTATCCTTCTGTTGCACCAATCATTTGCCAGGTAGCCGCCACCTTCTGCTAATGCTTGATAGTGCAAGCCTGCACTGCACACTCTAAACGCTGGTTTATGATACGAGCACTAACTCAGTCCTGGACTCCTGTCAACCACTTGTTCATCAGAATTTATGCATAACCAGTCTTACGCAATTTCTCCACTTTCCAACAGCAGCTTCACACCGCTAGTCGTTGATTTTCGACAGACATGAAAATCTGCATGTCAATATATCTTGGCATCGTTTCCATCTCCACGTTCCACGAGCTACTTCGGTGGCGATTTTCTTCTTCTTCTGCACGCTTGATACACGCCACCCTGTACTTGAACTCTCGGCTTTCACGCCTCCGGATCTCATTTGGCGTCGAAACCCGCTTTGACAGGAGCATCGTGAGGATCCAAAGTCAACAATCGATCCACCACGGTACCGGCAATCTGCAAGCTACTCACTGTCTTTGATCCACTTGGATTGCGGGGATTAACTTTCTTCATGATTTGTTCTGGACTCCTCAACCTGAAGCATGTCACAATGGTACCACGATTGTGGGGAAGATGGCGCCAAAGTCTGAGGCTTCCCCTTATTGTGGAGCTGGCCGTTTACTAAAGTACTTCGCTCCGCCACTGACCCCTTCACAATGCACGCGACTTCGTGCAGGGGACAGCTTCGTTTGACTTATGCTACCGTACGGTCCCAAAGGCGAACTCTGTCACTGAAAGTCATCTTGAATTGATTACAGAAAGAAGACTCTCTCCGTTCTACGACACAAAGAAGTATAATTGACCGAGAACTTCTTGGTCCTTGAGCAAGACTAATTCCCCCTATCAACCATACACCAGACTCGAAGCGTGTCAATCCCACGCGCTTGTGAATACAATGTTCAGCACCGAACTGTTTGACGACCGCCACACAAGCGACATGGCGTGACGGCGTCCACAGATTGAGATGGGAAATCGTGATCTGGATATTTGACTTCCCAACAAAAAACCCCACCAAGCCCCATTCCGCCCACTCGCCCCACCATGAGGCTGATAGGCCAAAAAGACCCGACTTCGGTGTCAACGGCCACGCTAAAGCATGCCATCCGCGGGTGAGGCGCGCTAAGCCAAGATAGTACTAGCCGGCTGTCAAAGCGCTCGCTTAGAACTAAGGATTCTTTTATCTCCTCGGACTCTTGACTGACCCTCATCCAAACAATGTTGTGCATCTCTCTTCAACTTGCAGACATCCCAGAAGCTCATGATGAGAAAATCCAATGATTATCCAGTATAGCTTCGATTGGTCGTGTACTTTTGATCAACAATATGCATGACTATTTACATCAGACATACGTGCATGTACAGACTCAGCTCCACCTCCTCAGAAATCACGCTCCGGCATAGATACAAATTTACAGTATTCGATAACCTCTTTGATTCCGATAAACAGAAAAGATGACGGGATAAGACTATTGTCTGCACGCAGATATGCCAATGGGTTCAACACATTTCCTTTCGCAGAGCGGCTCCTTCCTGAATCAAAGGCTCACCCCTCTACATAAGGTATTCTTTGAGAGCGACGTCTGAAATCCACAGCAATGGTTGGCCCGGTTTCTTATCTATCGGTATGGTGGTGGCACTTCCAGAAGGCTAGTCGGGCCAGCCACCCTGCAGGTCCAATGCAGGGCGAAAACAGGGCAAGAAACCCCTCCACCGCTAAAGCGGACATTGATTGAATTAATATAAAGAGGTTGCGCAGTGAGCTGTTACGAAGTCTTGCAGAGGCTGTGTCGTACTTCCAAAAAGAGCAAAGGTGCACCATATCTAACATCGATCAAGCTGCATTCAACCCCTGCGCTCCGCCGAAGACCTGCCCAAGGGTGGCTGCTTTAGCTTATCTCTCTACACATAACGTGCGTTATCGAGGACCTTCCTCCGACGGCTGCATGTAGACAGAATTGCGAACCATCGCCGTCGAAGCCGCCATAATCCGTCGCCGGTAATTAACTTCAATTCCCATACTCCGTATAGCTTGATCTCTCCGCCCTTACGATCCGTTCATATCTAGCACACAAGCTACTTCATACGCTCTCCTCTTCTCCCAACAACAACAACAACAACAACAAGTGGACAATAGTAAACTCGTTTCGCATACGGAGGATGACACCAAAAGTCTTGAGCATGCGCTAACGGTAGAGGCATTCAAACTCTTAAGGCGTTAGCGAGACAAATGCCCCGGTATCCGCACCCGGATCCCCCAGAGTCAGTCCACTGCTCTTGATGCCCCTGTCCCTATACACATAGCGCATGCTCAAGACTGTTGGTGTTATCCTCCGTTTCTTCCCGAACACAGCTCCTTACCTGTTTCGGTATCCTTCCATCACCATCCCCATCCCCATCCCCATCCCAATCCCCATCCCCCTGCCCTCGGCCATTTACAAAACTAAAGCCCAAACGAACCCAAAAGCTCCTTGAACACAGTACGTAACTTAATCCTAGCGGCAGCGGCAACAGCAAGAGCCCACGAGGCCACACCTCGGGTGTACTCCCTTTCAACCCGGTTGCATACTTACTTACAGTACGTGGACGACGAAACAGACGTTCTGGAGAAATGGGGAGGAGGATGCGTAGCTAGGTATGTATATATGTATGTATGGAGGGTGGAGGGTGGAAGGTGGAAGGTTGAAGGTGGAATCATGTTAGTGGTATAGGTACAGCATATACCCCTACGATCCTCCCTCGAACTAATAATCCATCTCAATGCTCCCCTACCTATATAATATAACATGACACGTCACGTCACCACATGGATATAGAACGAGCAAAACCCAGCATCAGAGATGAAATAACCACGGGGTATATATCTCCACCCAACCTTTAGTCGAGAGCGCGGTAGGTATTTCTAGATAGCTTACAGCTAACGAGCAAGATATCATCTCATCTCATCTCAGCTCACAGGATACCGTAAAATATCCATCCCATCCCATCCCATCCCCAGCCAGCCCCAGCAAAGCTAAACCATGCGACCTCGATCTCTCACGATCTCAACGGCATAGATCCGCTCCCCATCATCAGAGAAAACGCCGATATCTCATCCTACATACAAACATACCGCTTTACAACATCATACCAAACCCCTACGCCTTCTCCCTCCCCCCTACCCCCTACCCCCTACCCAACCCTCACCCGCCCACCACCCACCCCCTACGCCTTCTCCCCCTCCACAAACTTCAACGCCTCCTCCTTCCCCACAACAACAACACTACTACTCTTATTCCCCAAATACCTCACCCCATAGCATTTTTCCGCCACCAGCAGCATCTCCGGCCGGAACGTCGTACAGATGAATTGCCCCCCTCCTCCTCCTCCTCCTCCACCTCCCTTATCCTTACTTTGACTCCCGCTCGCTCCTCCGCTCTCGGAGATGGAGTGCAGCATCTGCGCCACGGCGGTGCGGTATTGCGCGTCGAGGTTGGCGTCGATTTCGTCGAAGAGGTAGAAGGGTGCCGGGTCGCATTGTTGGATGGCGAAGACGAGGGCGAGGGCGCAGAGGCCTGTTGTTTTTTCGTAAGTCGGTGTGTGAAGTATTCAAAGGTAGGCGTAGGCGTATGGATAGGAAGAGGAATGGAAAGGGGACGACGTACTCTTCTGCCCACCGCTTAATTGCTGAATACGCTGCTGATCGTCATGTTTGCTGTTGAAGCTGACACTGATACCCACCCCCGTATAATTCTCCACGCTCTCCTTCCTCCTCTCCTCTTCATCCGCACTCTCCTCTTCGGCCTGTGTCGCTTTATCCGCTTTCCGCTGAATGACGAGCCGTCCCCGTCCGGCCGGGACGAGTTTCTCGAAAACATTAGCGAATTCGCGACTGACCTGCTTGAAGGTGCGCTCGATGGCTTCGTCTTTGCGCTGATCCAACACCGTGATCAATTCTTCGATGCTGGACTGGCCTTCAGTCAGTTCCGCTCTTCGCTTTTCGAGAGTATCGCGCTGATTGGTGAAATTGTTGTATTGCTCAAAGGCTTTCTTGTTGACGTGGCCGTATTGTTTCAGTGCCGCGTTGACTTTGTGGAGGCGCTTGACGATGGCGTCGCTTTTGGTCTTGTCGTACTTTTCGAGCGCGCCGTGGGGGAGGATGCCCAGGTCGCGGATCTTGATGGCCACCTCGGCGGCTTGCTGGGTGAGGATGCGGCGCTTTTGGATGGATTTCTCCATTCGCTTCTGGGTTTTCTCGATGGTTTTGGCGATGTCGGATTGTGAGGCGAGGATTTCGGTGTGTCGTTGGTTGAGGTCGTTGATTTCGGCGGTTGCTGTCTCGATGGATGAGTCTGCCTCTTCGAGCTTGCGGGAGACTTCTCCAACAGATTTGTTGATGCGTTTGAGATCTTGTTGAATTTGCTTCGCGTTGCCTCTGCCGCTGTCCTGGCTGTCGAACTCTTGGGACCTGAGTTGGTCGAGACGTGGACGTAGATTTTCGCGAAGCTCGATTTCGAGAATCGTCTTTCGAGATTCGAGCTCGCTGCGGCTAGAGGTCAGTTCTGAAAGCTGACGCCGGAGGTCTTGAGCAGTCGAGCTCAAATTCTCCAATTGGGTTTCCTCGTCTCGAGTCAATGCCTTCTTGAATTCGGATGCTATTTCGGCCTCGTGGGCATTCTGTTGATCGGTAAGAGCTTTGAAGTTTATCTCGATATTAGTTTTCGCTCGCTGCTTCTTGTCAAGTGTATCTTTCTTGTTGTCAAGACCAGCCATCTTATTTCTCAGCTCCTGCCGTAGTGGCCCATAGCTGTTTTCCTGTTGCATCCGCTTTTGCTCAATCTTCTGAAGATTGCCTACAGCTTGGGTAATTTCCTGATCTTTGCGCTCCAGGCCGCGCTTGATTTCCACTGATCTAGCTTTATGTGCATCACACTCATCTCGCCATTTCGTTACGTTGCGTACAGCTTGGACTCGCGAATGTCGGTTATCAGAGGACCCACCTGTGAATGCACCCTTCTTATCCGACCGGTCGCCGTCCATTGTGACACCATTGACACCATGACTCCTTGCGTACTGACCGGCTATGGTGAGACTTGGGCAGATTATAGTCTGACCAAAGACTTGTTGAAATGCTCTTTCGTAAGTAGGATCGAACTGAATCTTCTCAATCATGGGAATAGCATCGTTGGCCTTTGGTACATTGGCGGTCTTCGGGTTTACTCGATTCAATGGTATGAAGGTGATTCGTCCCAGCTTCTTCCTTTGCAAGATTTCGATGACCTTGGAGGCGGTATTGTCGTTATCGACGACGTAGTGGAACAAGCTGTTTCCCGCCGTGATTTCCACGGCTTTCCTATATCGTTCATTAACCTCCATCAGTTCAGCCAAGGTACCAAATACCCCATCGAGATTGTATTGTCGCTTGATGTCCCGCACAGCTGAGAGGCCTCGACTGGTGTTCTGATCCATCGTGTGGGAAAGTTCCTTTTCCGAATGCCAGAGTTCGGTTTGTGCATTGTGCAGTACGGAGTCAAGCTTTGCATCTTCTCTCCATAATTCCCTTGTCGCGCCATTAGTATGATGTCAACGCTTCAACTCACCTGTACTTACTTTCTCTCGTCCATGAGCTTATCCCGTAGGGCCTTAGCCTCTTGAATCTCTTTCTGCATGGCTTCATTGCTACCTCCTCGGCCATCTAGTTGCTCTTGGAGCCCAGTGATTTCCCCTTCCGTGCTTACGATGTCCGCTTCCAGTTCCGCTATGTCTTCACTTGTCTGGACCCTTACAGCCTTGACCTTTGCTAGGTCAGAGTAGCTGTTATTGATCGCGTTTCTGAGCCAGTCATCTCGCTCTCTCTTATTCCGGAAGCGAGCATTGCGGCCTTGCTTAGCATAAAGTCGTTGTCGGGTACCTTCTGCAGTGTCGAGCTCGGACTTGCTACTGGCCTCCTCCTGCATACTTGACGAGTATCTAGGCGTGATCTCTGCTAATTCTTTCTCATGCTCCCGGATCGACGTCTGAACCTTCACTAGCTCAGACTCGTAGCGTGCCCTCGCTTGTTGTGCTGCCGACTGGCCATCGGTGGAACTTTTGACTTCAAGTTCAAGCTGGGCTTTGCTTTTTGCTTTCTCTTTCCACTCATCCTCAAGCTGCCTTTTATCGACCTTGAGGAATTCGACCTGCTGCTTCAACTCGCTGATCTGTGCGTCCACTTCTGCAAGATCCTTTTCGCCCTGTATAAAACGTTCCGAACTGTCATCAGTATCTTCCAAACCTGTCTGCCGTTGTTCGTCAAGATTCTCCAGCTCATTTGCGATTGCTACCTGTTCTCGGTGGTCTATAGTGTATTGCAGACATCTTCGCTCTTTATCCTTGTCTTGATAGTCTCGAAGTTCTTCCTTCTCCTCCTCCAGCTCAGCAAGTCGCTCTTTGATGTACTCCAGCAGCTCATCAATCTTCTCCCTCTTGTTGTTCGTCTCGGTCATAATTTTCAATGACTCGGTCCTCCTAGCTTCGTAAACCTGTGTTCCGGCCACTTCCTTGAGCAAATTCAGCCTTTCGGCATCTTTCATGTTCGTCAACGCAGTGACACGGCCTTGAGGTACAATATAGTATGGATTCGATCTCGAAAAGCCAGCCGATTCAAGCAGGTTCATGACATCTGACTTCGTAGCGTTCTTGCGATCCAAAGAATACTCATCCTTCTTCATGCCTATCGTTCGCCGTAGGATGAGCTCAGATTTACCAGTAGGAAAACGGTCGTCGCTATTGTCGAAGATGATCTCCACGAAGGCGGACATGACCGCTGCACCCGTTCCTTCCTAGGAGCTCTGTCAATCGCGCAGTCTCCGCGCATGGGTTTGCGAAGGTACGTACGTGGAGTAGTGCATTCCGCTCTTCTCTACCCATCTGAGTATATGCATCGCTGAGTACAAATCGGATGGCTGCGAAGAAATTGCTCTTCCCGGAGCCATTGCGGCCCACAATGACGTTGTGCTTCGGGGAGAAAGGCTCGATAACGGTCTGCTCCTTGTAGCTGAGACATACGTAAGTAAATGCAACTCGTCGAATTCAGCATACACGACGGTCATACCTTTTGAAACCCTGGATGATGATCTGCTTGATGTACATCCTGTCTATATCCGGGCACGAGATGTCTTACCAACGGTAAAATCTGCTACTCGTTGTGCGGCGGCTGAAGAATATAATCGCAGACTCATGTCGCGTGGTATCAGGTATCATGAGCTCGTTAATCGTTCACACCCTGTTCGACACTGCGGGCAACGCGACAGATAAACGCGCTAGCTCAGAGATCTACCGAGTTTTAGCCGAAAATAGCGGAAGTCCTCCATGCTATCGCTAGACCTACTGCAGTAAACGAAGACTTTCCTGAGTAAAGCAATCCAATGCCAAACCCCGAAGACCCTGCTGCAGGGCAGCAACCGACTCACCACTTCATACCTGGTCAAGGCTACCAAACCAGCGCCGCCGAGACGGTGGAAATCGGCTCGACACCGGAACAGGATGAGGTACAAGAGGATGTTGATGAAGACTACGATGATATCTTCGCAGGCGAAGACCTGGATAACGAAGATTATGCCTCGTACAACCCGTCAGATTTCACCAAAACTTACAACAGGCAACGCCGCCTGCAGGAAGTCGCTTCCGACCCGAATGCCTCGAAGTTGACTTTTCCCAAAGCGAATCCTCAGAAGCCCACGGCAAATACTTTTGCCTCTATAGACGATCAAGTTACTACGTTATCGCGGCATGCAGGGAAGCTAAAGCTCGATGACAGACAGTCTGGCCTTGGGGCCAAACAAGACAGAGTCGCAGATAAGAGCGATAGAGCCACAAGCGAACAAGTGCTAGATCCGCGAACCCGCATGATCCTGCTACAGATGATCAATCGCAATGTTGTTTCTGAAGTCAACGGATGTCTCTCCACTGGGAAGGAGGCAAATGTCTATCACGCTCTCAGTGTCCCGCAGGGGGAGGGCTCCGAGGCTGCAGTGGCGCCGCTACACCGAGCAATCAAGGTCTACAAGACTAGTATCTTAGTCTTCAAGGACAGAGACAAGTACGTCACGGGGGAATACAGGTTTAGGCAGGGCTATAGCAAGAGCAACAATCGGGCTATGGTTAAGGTTTGGGCGGAGAAAGAAATGAGAAATCTAAAGAGAATCTATGCATCTGGAATACCATGCCCCGAGCCTGTCCAGCTACGCCTACATGTTCTCGTGATGGGCTTCCTCGGAGATAAAAGAGGGATTCCAGCGCCGAGATTGAAAGATGTGGAGCTTGTCGGTAGTGATATCGAGGCGAGATGGAAGGTCCTCTACCTACAGCTGCTAGGATACATGCGAATTTTGTATCAGGTATGCCGTCTAGTTCACGCCGACTTAAGCGAATATAACGTTCTATACCACGAAGAAAAGCTATGGATCATTGACGTAAGTCAAAGCGTTGAGCATGATCATCCCCGGAGTTTGGAATTTTTGAGGATGGATGTCAAAAATGTCAGTGACTTTTTCCGACGCAAGGGAGTGGACATACTGTCAGAGAAGTCCACATTCGGATTTGTGACAGCGGCCCATGGCAGCACAAATCTAAAAGAAATGACCGGAGCTTCGCAGACACTGTACGAAAACCGGCCTGAAATAGAAACGGGAGAGGACCCGCAAGCCGAGGTTGACAATGAAGTGTTCCGCAATCAGTACATACCACAGACCCTCGAGCAAGTCTACGATATCGAGCGGGATGTTGGAGAGGTCGCAAAAGGCGCGCAAGATGACCTCATCTATCGTGACCTGCTCGCAGGAAAGCTAAGACAAGATGGTCCTATCACTGAAGCAAAAGACCGCTCAGAAGCTGATGACGGAGATGGCCATGCCTCTTCAGCTGCTGAAGGTGAAGAAAGCGAAGAGGATCCTTTTGCGAAGAAAGAGCCACGTGGGAAGCGGTTCGAGGACAAAGATACTAAGAAAGAGCATAAGAAGCAAGTGAAAGAGGAGAAGAAAGTGCAACGAGAAAACAAGATACCCAAGCACGTCAAGAAAAAGATGATCAGCAGCTCCACGCGTCGCAAGCACTGACACTAAAGGAGGAGAATTTCTGAAATGAAATGGAGGCAAACTCTGGAAGAGAGCTATATTGTGACTTGATATCTAGGTACGTCGAGCATCGAACCATGCATATGCCAATTTCAATGACGAACACAATACACTTGAACTTACTTCCTCCCAGCTGCTGCAGTGTTCCTTGCTTGCACAGGAACCTCATCAGTCTATGCAATGAGGAATTGAAGCGAAGCCCCTTTTGCTTCCCATGCAGAAAAAAGAGAGCACTGAGAAATCTTCCCATTCTCAAATGCTATGTTATCGAATATCATGCCTTACCCACGCTAATGCCTCACTACTAGGGACACTGCGATAAACGGGGTGTTTGATACACTAACAACCCACAAGAGCTTATCTATTGCTCGCCATGGATACGTCGAATGGCTCGATGAATCACAGATTTCGAGATATCTGGCACCCTCGCCACCTCATCTTCAACCGATGTCATCTCATATCGGAACGGCCCAACAGTCAAGCCGGGCCAGATATCGACTGGCAGGAAATCACCTTGCTCCTTGCTGAAGGCCTCTCGTTCCGCAAGATCGTCTTCGTAGAGTATCTCAAGTCGAGCTCTAGCTTGCTGAACCTCTTTCTCCATCTTCACCTCCACGTCTTTCCTCCGGCCAACCTCGATGAGTAGATTATCATAGGCTCTCAGGAAGCCATCGTAAAATTGGGTCAAGCTTTCTAGCTCTTCTAATAATTGTTCGACTTTCGCCTTCTCCGCTTGCCATCGAAGAACATGACCCTGGCTTCGTGTGATATACTTGGGTAGTTTACGTCCAATGTCTTCCAAAAGTGTATAGGCCGTCGTGGTGGATATATGCTCTTTATCCAAAGCCTCAGTACTCGCCTCCACTTGCTCATACAGGGTTTCCATATCCGCAATGTGACTTCGGATATCCATGACCGCGCCTTCAACATGCTCAGCATCCTCCTCCAGCACTGTCATCATCTCATCCCGTTGCTCAGCGCTTATGGGCTCTGGAGGCGCTCCGTCAGATTCCTGGCCGATGTCTAATCCTCCCGGCAGTTCGCCTACGATCTTTTGCGCCACATCCCCACCTCCGTCTTGGTGTTTGACGGCTGTAACGCACATGTCGTAATGTCTCACCAAACCCTCCAATTCGCCTGCCATATCCCTGGCATGGTTTTCCATCTCATGCAATATATTCGGTATTAGTGATCTTTCATCGTTCACCGCAATCTCTTCCGATCTGCGCAGACATTTGAAGTCAGTACTCCTTTACTGGCGATCTGCAACATCAACCTGAATGAGGTATGGGGTATCCTCCGATCCTCCAATCCATGCAACAGCAATGGCCCGAAGGAACCGTGCCAGAGTATTATAATACCCAGACATTGTTTTATGAATCATACAAACAGTGAAAATTGTGCCTTACCTAGCTGGAGAACCTCGCTCAGCATTGAGCGTCTTCTTCACACACAACATATCCTCAAAGAAAGCTTGATTGTCATCTTCGGACTCCTTAAACCCCTCCCCAGCCTTACCAATAATCCCTTTGATCGACTCTGTCAACCCCTCGACGCCCCCTTCATCCACAAAATCTAGCAGACTTCTCCTCCCTTCTTTCTCTGACCTCAATCCAGCTTCCACAATGGTCCCTCTCAACGTATCCAGAGTTTCCCTCAGCCGCGCATCCGCACTATTCAGCCTCAAGATAATAGCTCCAAAATCTTCGCTGTCTTGCCTGGCCGTATCCTGGGTGTTCAATTGCACGTGCTCCAAGACATCGAGTTGGGAGCTTATGCCAGAGCGGAGAAACGAAGTGCGAGCGGTGAGTATGGCAGCTTTTTCCAGAGAGAGGCGCGTAGATGTACATAAGTTGTTGGCGCGGTAGACGTGGGAGATGGAGGAGAGGGAGCGTTTGGCGGCGAGGAGATGGGCAATGAGACCCTCTTCTGCGCCCGTGTCCATGACGTAGGAAGTGGACTGAAATCAATAGCACTCAGTCTAAAGACGAGCAAAAAGGTAGTACTCAGGATAGCAGCCCAAGATACCACAATTGTAAAGCTTTGAGATTCCCATTAACACAGCAGGTATTGACACGGTTTGCATATTTGTGTGGCCAGAAAACGTCAATGACGATCTCAAATACGCGAAGCTTCCAGTCCCAGGACCTGTTGAATATGGGACTCGTGCTTCCAATGGTCCGCCTTCCATGGAAAGCTTGTGCACAAGAAAGTGGGGAGCGAACGAGCAAGGGTCCTTGAGGCTGACGGGAAGGAGCGAGCGAGCTAAAGCTGCGGCCCGAGACTAGCTTAGATCGTCTAAAAGTGGAGTCGCCATCTTTCAGTAATGTGCTACGAGGGCTAGCTACAATGACATACGCTGTAGGCAATTCGAATTCCGGCGATTCAAACAGTAACTTGCATGCTAGAGCTTTCGGACCTCATCAGTATTGGATGACAATGATGATCACGTTGGATAAGAGGTGGTGAACTCTGGACCAAATCGCTCGACTTCGCACGCCATCGATTGCGAACTCACCGAGCGTGCGCAGCCGCCATATGAGCACATTCTTTCTCATTGCCTTTGCACGAATCTTCCACTACTGTTACTCTCTGTCATTGCCAGTTTCCTCCTCCAATTCGCCAACATCTTCAGCATCGGCAACCTGCGATTCAGGGCACAAACAGCATGTCTAAACCAGGAAGTAATAGCGAAAGCCTTGGGGTGGAGCAACATGCACAGAGTCCGTCAAAGAGAAGAAGAATCTCGCCGCCAGATATCCTCTTTCCCAGCAATGGAGTATCTAGAAACTTTCCTGTCCCAGAACGCCCAACGCAAGATCTGAGCGCTCGTCACGACATCTGTTCGGACAATCACGACAACATATCAATTTCAGCTTCTTCCAAACAGGCGAGCCAAACCGTCGCTCCATTTCTGGCCGAGCATATCCCTGAGCAGTATGCGCCCGGGGGAGGGTGGGATTCGTCAGGGAATGCGAAGCAAAGAGATCCGAATACCAAGTTTTGCTACAGACACAGACCAGATCTCAAATGTCGCAGGCAGGTCAACGAACCATCTATGGAGCAGCTGCAGAACGAGCTGCAAGACCTCTCCCATGGGGATCAGCAGGCTATAGCCCACGTGTGGTCCCTCTTCTCAGCGGCGCCCGCCAAGCAACGGAACCTCATCCTGCAAGGCATACTTTCGCAATGCTGTTTCCCCCAGCTATCGTATCTATCGACCAACGTTCGAGAACTTATCCGCATTGACTTCATGACCGCATTGCCTCCGGAAATATCTTACAAAGTTCTTTGCTTCTTGGACACGACCTCATTGTGCAAGGCGGCTCAAGTCAGTCAAAGATGGAGATCACTTGCGGACGACGACGTGGTATGGCATAGAATGTGTGAACAACATATCGATAGAAAATGTCCAAAATGCGGCTGGGGCTTGCCATTGTTGGAAAGGCAGAGACTACGGGCTTCAAAGAGACAGATACAGCTGCGGGCTACAGGCCAAGGTCTTAATGAATGGTCCCCAAATATAACACCGTACCCAGAAGCGGCAAGGGATTCTTCACCATTCTCGCTGCACAACGATTCATCTGATACGCAAGAGGCTGCTACTTCATCGGTCGATGGATCCGAACGGAAACCGGCGACGCTCACTGTTTTGTCACCACAGAAACAGCTTCCAACACCCGCAGGTACCGATGATGATTCGTATTTTCAACCACGGACTCGACCTTGGAAGGATGTCTATAAGGATCGGTTTCAAGTGGGTACAAATTGGAAGCATGGACGATGTTCCTTACGGAGCTTCAAAGGGCACACAAATGGAGTGATGTGCCTACAATTCAGTGATCATCTATTAGCAACTGGAAGCTATGATTCAACCATCAAGATCTGGGATATAGATACAGGGGAAGAGATCAGAACACTGAAGGGCCACACTAGTGGAATACGATGCCTTCAATTTGACGAGACGAAACTGATTTCTGGAAGCATCGACAGAACCATCAAGGTATGGAATTGGCGGACCGGAGCTTGCATATCAACCTACACCGGCCATTCGAATGGTGTCATCGGCCTACATTTCGACGGCTCCGTGCTGGCGTCGGGCTCCGCAGACAAGACCGTCAAGATCTGGAACTTTGAGGATAAATCCAAGTTCACGCTGCGCGGCCATACCGATTGGGTCAATGCAGTACGAGTTGACGCGCCCTCTCGTACACTTTTATCAGCGTCCGATGACCTTACCCTTCGCCTCTGGGATCTGGATTCAAAGTCGATTATCAAAACGTTCGAAGGACACGTCGGCCAAGTGCAGCAGGTGGTGACTTTGCCTCACGACTTTGATTTCGAAGAAGTCGAGACGGAAGATCACGACGACGACGTCTCTTCGACCACGAGCACCCCTCCCCAGCCCAGCGGTCGCCAAGCGAGTACCGAGCCTATACTTGAGCCTTACGGTCCTGGCTTCACAACATGTGACAGACCGTTGCCGCCTCGATATGTCCTTACTTGCGCCTTGGACAATACCATCCGGCTGTGGAACACCTATACCGGCAAGTGTCTCCGCACGTACTTTGGACATGTGGAGGGTGTCTGGGGATTGGCGGCCGATTCGTTACGTGTTGTTTCCGGAGCTCAAGATCGGATGATCAAGGTCTGGGATACGAGAAGTGGCAAGTGCGAGGTATGTGACTCCGACTGTTATCCACTGTGGTGACTTTACTGACACTACACCACTAGCGAACATTCACGCAGAGCGCAGGGCCTATCACCTGCATCGGCTGTAAGTAGCCTGACTTTTACATTCCTTCCCCACTATTACTCTTTTTGTAATCGTGAAATGTTCGTCAATGTATGCGATCATGAACGTTTCTTGTAACCCAATTATGTCCTGGGTTGGAGCCATGCTAACTTTGAAACAACACAGTGAGCGACAGCCGCATCGTTACCGGCGGCGAAGATTGCGAGGTGAGAATGTACAGCTTCTGAGATGAGGTGGCAAAATCTCACTGCGAACACGATCAAAATGTACGCTATCGGGTGCTTGCTGATGCTGTTACTTAAGCGTGCATTTCAACGCTGGCAGATACCCTTGATGTACATGCTTTGACGAGAATTTGGTATGTAAGATAAGGTCTCAAAGAGGTATCAAAATCTATTACTTGGTAGAAACATTCATATCACTGGATCGATTTGCTCTCTTCTCGGGCATCACTCTCCCTTCCAATTATGCATCTACGGTCGTTCGCTAGCCTTTCACGGCGTGTCAGCTGTCTGTTTCTATCTCTGAATCTCATATCAACATGCATGCACCAGGATACTAGCTTCACTCTTTCATGTACTACTTGGTCACCTCTGGGCTTGGAGTATATCGGGATTTTGGTCACCAACTGTGTTTCTTTGATTCTACTAGATTTTGGTTTCGTTCCTTGAGATGAATTATCTCGTATAATGTCTCGTTGGTATTTATCTATGGCTATATATATGTCATATACACCCCGACCTTAGGATTTGCAGTTACCCTTTTCGTTCGGGAAAGGGAGCAGGGCCGCTGTTAAGGGAGCACTGAGGGCGTAGAAGAGGCACTACGGGGCGGTGCAACGGGGCACTGATAGAGCCTGAGATAGGTTCCCCAACCTTCTTGGGCTGCCCTTGTTGTTACCCAATAAATCAAACCCTGCCTCCTGCCAAGACCATGCTACTTCCAATAGAGTCTGTCAACAGACCTCCTCTTGGGTTCCTGACACTTCGACCTACAAATGTCGGGCGCATTTTTACCACTAATGTCTACACAGCCTTCGGAATACTTGGCGGTCAGAAAATTCCCTCTACTTGAGTCTTGTGCATACGCTAACAGCGCAGGGCATTCGGCTATGCTTAGCTGAAGAGGCTCATCCATCGCCATCTCTTCTCCCTCCTCGATATACATGGAACACCAGAACCTCTTCAATCTCGAGCTTGACTGCTGATCGCATACATTGGTCGCGCTTCGTTGTCCTTGACTGATACCTTGTCCTGTCGGTTTCGGCCATCGCTGGCCTTTTCGCCATGAGTGAGCATTGCCCAGGCGACTAAGCTGGGAAGAGGCTTACTAGTGGCGATGTCGATATCTTTCGTTCGACCGCAAAGCGAGAGGCGTGGTACGCTGATCCAGATGAGAGATCCAAGTGGAATCCTATTGGCAGGATTAGGTCGCCTATGCAATCTACTACTCAGGTCGACGAAGAGAACGCAGAGACGAATCTTTCAATCCCCTCTGAGAGCCATCCTATCCCAGGTGAAGAGGTGGAACGGCCACGACGCTCGTCACTTTTGTTTAGAGGTACGTCACTGCTGTCGCTGAGCACACCTCCATTATAGAAGGAATCTAAGCACGACGGTCTAGAGCACGACGGTCTAGAGTACACCAAAAAAGGGCAGCTCTATGCTACTGTCTTTAATTCTTGGCTGAACATATTGCTACTACTTGTGCCAGCTGGGTTTGTAGTCCGCTATACTAAAGGCAGTTCTGTTACCACATTCTTGGTCAACTTCTTCGCGATATTGCCGCTCTCTTTCAATGCCGAATTTGCTATCGCCGAATTGATCCTTCGTATTGGTGAGAATTGGGGCGGCCTGGCCTACATCACAATTAGGTATGATACTCAGGCTATCCTTTTACCCACTACCTATTCATACGCTGACAATTGCAGCAACATTGTCCAAATCGTCTCGTGTATATTCCTCCTCCGAGCAAAGCAGCTAGATGTCTTGCAAACGAATCTCATCGGTGGCATTCTTAGCAGTATTCTCCTGATCTTGGGACTCAGTATCGTTTTCGGTGGCATTAATCGTGTTCAACAACATTTTGACTTGACAGTGGCTCATCTCTCGGCGAACCTACTTTCTCTCGCGGCCACGAGTCTTCTCATACCTACGGCTTCCCACCTATTGTTGCAGACCTCTGAAAAGAACTTAGTTCGCCTATCGCGCGGAGCGGCATTTGTCCTACTTGCTGTTTACGCAGCGTTCCTAGTCTTTCAATTCTACTCCCATGCCAATGTATGGGGTTCTCCGAATGAAAAAGTACCCAAGCGCTCGGTTGAACATATTGATGCCACGAGAGCTATAGCGATTATGGGAGCTGGATTAGGCGCAGCTGGGGGAGCATGTACGAACCATGAAGACTTCGTAAGCTCTTCAGAGGTAGTCACGTACCATAAATCACTCTCGAAATATGTCCTCACGGTTTTTCTGATTGTCGTGGTAACGATGACAGCCTTTTGCACTCAATTTGCCGTCAACAGCATTGATGCTCTGAGCCAGAAGGCAAATTTATCCAAAACCTTCATCGGTCTGATCCTTCTACCGATTCTCAACAATGACTTCACACCAATAAAACGTGCTATCAAAGACGACTTACACCAAATGATGGTCTATACAATCGGCAAATGCCTGCAGACCTCACTATTCGTGACTCCTCTTATGGTTATCATCGCCTGGTGTATGGACATCGACTTGACGTTGAACTTTGACGGCTTTGAAGTGGTTTCGCTCTTCTCCTCGGTCCTGCTGCTCAACTACCTCATCATCGATGGCAGGTCCAGCTGGTAATGTGTTCCATTGCCGGATCTGAATCGTCTACTTAGACTAACGTTATATTAGGATCCAAGGAATTCTGTTGATCGCGGACTGGATAATCATAGCACTGGCGGCGTTCTTTGCAACATGAAGAAGCCGAGAACCTCGCTGAATGGCATTGGGTCTGGGCTCAGGCTAGAGATACTCATGTGCTAGTAAACAACGACATGTCTTATAGCATTGCAAACACAATCGGTATATGCAGGGTGATCATATATATATATATATATATACACTACATTATGACGCAGGGTATGAAGAGACCACCTCCAAATTCACTATTCTCCATCCAAGAAGCACATTATACCCAAACCTCCCAGACTCGTTCTGAAGGAGATGGCGGAATGACCGGATAGGAGAGCCCATACAAGCTTCGTGGCATTATTACTAAAACCCAGTCCAGAAAATATTCGCACTACCTCTCAGCAATAAATCGCATTTCCTATCGCCAAGCTCGCCAAGGCAGGTCATGAGGTACGGAAACTTTCCACAATTCCTGGTATAAAGTTCAGATATAAAATGCCATTTATTCAGGCACCCGCGCAAAAGATGTGCAAATAGCGCCACAAACCACGGGAATTGTGGGAAGGCACCTGGTTTCTGTTCAGATGTGGCTTATCAAACCACGGTACATAACGCAATAAGCCTCGAAAGGCGTGAAGAAGACGTGACTCAGGGTCATGAATATTGCACATTTTTCAGGACAGGAACCCACACATGTGACTGGACGGTCTTGGCCTGCAGCAGATAGCCAGCCCTGCCTCCCTGCTCCCTCCCTTTCTTCTTCAGCCTACGGGAACATACAGAAACGTACATATCAAATACTCAATATCAACACAGTCGAACATTCGTTCCTCAGTGAATATCGAGGAAGATAAAGCGCATATATAAAAATCAGAAACAAGTCTCACCCACTTGATTCCCGGTGAAATAGGACCAAAATATCCAGCTCTTCGCTTTTCAGAACCTGGAAATTTTACCTTATTCACGCGAAGTTTTTTTTATATATATATATCAATAATTATCAGATATGTCCGTCATGAATGCTACCAGAGGCTCCACCGTGCTGAGTTCGTTTTACTACAATCCGTCCGTCACACCGGGAGTCGGTCACACTCCACCATACTATGCAGGCGGCGGGAGAGCAGGTCACGGCTTGAACCCACTGTATATGGGGGACGGTTACGCGGCGGCGATTGCGCGGTTGTATTCGGGGCTACCGTCTGCGACCGCGGCTCTCGAGCCCGTAGACCGGGATGACGGTGTTGAGAAGCTGATTGAAGGCTTCGGCAAGCTGTGCATCGGGAAGTTGTTGTCAAGGGTGGAAGTGGTGGGGAGAGGGGAGGGTGGGAGTGCTGGTGCTCTGGAGCGCTATGAAGAGAACCTGTGTCTTTTGATGCAGGATTTCGAGATTAGGGCCAGGCATGAGTATGTCCTTACTCGGGAGTGGCCGAAGCCGGAGTGCGAGGAGTCGGCTCTGAGGCTGTCGGCGCGGTTGGATGGGGTTGAGTGGCGGAAGGTGGCATACCGTGAAGGGTTCATGGAAGAACTGGTCTGTTGTTCCTTTTGTGCAGTTTCTCACCCCTTGAGACTACACACTCCCTGTCCGACATAGTCAAATGCTGATTTTGAGTTTGTATAGGACCTGGTATGGAGGGCGAAGGTGAAATTCGCAAAGAGAGACGAGGTGTTCCAGGTGGTGTGGGAGTACGTGGCGGGAATGGGTAAACATCATTTTGTTCAACTCTTCTTCCCGCTTTGAAGAAACATGCTGACATCTACAATTTCTCTAGCACGGGTGTGGGTGCCGACAAAAGAGAGACACAGGGACTGCTACCATCACGATGGAGGCAAGAAATTCAGATTCTACCTCGAAAGGGGTCCATCTGCCACCCATCGTGAGAACAAATACTTTCGTCCAGAAGGACCAACACCACGACGCTCGGGGGGATTCTTGCCGAGGTCGAATCCCAAGTTCTCTTAGGCGATTTTCCTCTCGGGTGTCATCAACTTTTCCTTTAATGTCTTTTTCCTTTAATGTCATTGTCCCTTTCTGTACCCAATTCACCGGGTATGAGGCTTTGGAGCTAGCAACTCGCACTGTCGATATGACCCGGTGAGCACCCACGTGTGAGGCTTTGGAGCTAGCTACTCGCACTGCCAATATAACGTGGGGATGAACAACTTTGCCTTTACTCGTTTTTTGGAATTTCTCGCAAACACTGTCAAGTACAAGTATCCCGCCGTCCTGAGCGCTTAGGCCAAGAGCTCCGGCTGGGAGGCGCTGAACGTGGCGCCCGGGATGGCAATGGGTTGCGCCTTCACGAGGTGCCTTGTCCTGTTAGTAGCCGCTATCATGGTCCTGGAGCTTGCTCTGGATAACCATCGGTACTGGTGAACTAAAGCAACCCTTTCCCCTCCTCACGATCCAATACACCAGGCATAATTGCTGCGTGATCACCTTCAGTCATCCACCACTTTCATACTCCGGACTAATTGTGGAAATAGGTACGAAACATTTTCGAGCGGATTTGGGCAAGACAACAACAAAAGCCTTGAACAAAGTTCTCATCAGGAGAACACCAAGCAGACAAGGCCGTCAATAAGACCGCTTCACGCAGAGGATCGTGGCCATGTCACAAAACAGACCATACCTCAATTGCCATAGCCACGTCTAGCGCATCCCTGTTCAAAGGCCATATTCAGGATAGCTGGATAGCGGTACGTCCATACTCAGCCCAGATCTCCAAGTCCAACTAATCATGATACAAGCAGTAACCGACGCAGCCATAACAAAGGTTGAATCGAAGCCGAGATGCTTTTAGAGAGTGCGACGATGAGACTGTCGATAATTTCCTAAAGCCTTAAAATGAGAGTCAAATGCGACAGTCTAATCAGTGTATTGTATCCCCGAATCAAATGGAGCTGTCGCCGTCTGTTCGTTGGCTCAGCCGCCGTGTAACCATCCAGAACATGCCATCGCCTCAATGACCTTCTTCCATTTCAATTTCAAATTCCGTCACGAAGATCGCTGCTTCCATCCATATTTCTGCGAACAGGAAGCTGTTGTGAAACCCTCGGTAGAAATCGTGCGAGTGCAGCAAGTTTTCGAAGAACAAGATCCCCTACTCTGTGCGCTTGGACTCAGGAGATAGGAAATCATACTAGTCGATGGGTTGTCGCAGGCGTAGGTAGTTCCTCCCTTAGACTTTTGAACACGCGTCCCTTGCTGAGCCCAACTCTTACATTGGCTGCCCAAAAGTGCTGAATTCGCAAGAGCATTACCAGTCGTTGCTCCGAGTTGTTTGGCAATATGACAGCAAACCCACGCATGATAAGAGGCATGCAAACATCCAATAGCGCGTTCTGCTGGAGTGAGTGCGTAGCCATGTCACGACTTAAGTATTTATCCAATCCTTGTGAGTCTTCCCCTTCATCCCTCGTAACCTCGACGAGCCCTCGACTTTCAGATGACGTACTATTAGCACCTTCCGAGTCTCATTATACTATAGTCCTATTTCCCGTCCCATCTTCCTCACCACCAATTCCAAAGTCGAAACCGCTTCCAGCCGGCTCCCCGTTGCTACCCAACCTGATCACCAACCCGGCCTGCACTCCCGCTGTAATCTTCCCCCCGGTAAAATCCACTCCCTTTCTCGACTTCCGACACTCCTCATTCATAAACATGGCCGCATCCCTAACCTCCAACCACCTGCCCTCCAAACTCGCCACGCCATCCCTCAGATTCACCACCACGGCACAATCTTTGAAACTCCTCCGGACTGGAAGGCGAAATTCGTTGTAGGGGTGGCCTGTGTGGAAAAGGCCATGACCGAGGACCGAGGGGAGGGAATTAATCGCTACTCTGCAGTTGTCGAAACGGGGACGATTTTCGCGACCGAGGATTGGGCGTTTAGTGCATTTGAGGCGGGGATCAGTCGGTGCGGTGACATTCAGGATTGATGGTGTGACGGCAGAAGACGTTGGGGGTGAGAGGGGCAGGTTGAGAGTCTGGGGTTGAGCGATGTTGAGAGCGAAAATGTTTGAGGTGAAGAGCGTAAGGAGGACAAGTATAAACAGATGATAAATCATTCTCTGTGACGTGAAAGTGAGTTTAATCACTCTGATGGATGAGAAGACCCAGGCCGGAGGTGAAAGCTTCGCAGTCGATGAACGTCACGGGCTTACGGTGCTTCCGTGGATTGTACATAAAGTATATGAACACGGACTTAAGCGTCCTGGCGCAAGGGTCTTCAAAACACACAAGTCTGTCGCGCATGGCGCTTGTTCAAGAGGAACTGCTGTCATGTTGTTCTGCCCTCTTCAGCGGCAATGCTACTGGTTGATGTCTTGAGCTATTAGCAACTTGTATTTCCTCTTGGAGCGCATCCTCCATCGGCACGTCCTACAATACATGCGCTCCCTAAGTTGTCACACATCCACGCTTCTTCTCTTCCAGCCCGGGACGGCCCACGAACCGTCTTGAACATGTCCGAAGGGCTTATTCTTTGCAACCCCACTACTAGTAATAGTTGCATTACTTGGGAGGACATCCTTTGACATATTCTAGAAGATCGGAGCCATGATGCTCTTGTTTGGCCCCGATTTCCTAATGTATTAGATCAGATTATATCCCATTTATGACAACGTACGTTGGTATATTGATGACCGGGTCAAACAAAAGGATCAAGATGTATCCAAAGCAAATTTGGAGACTGCTGAAGATACTTGAGCGCGTTTCTTATGATCATTGAACCGTCTGGTCGGCGCTGACGTGATAATAGTCGCGCAACCACACCTGAATCTTAGGATAATTCTTTGCCGCTTCAATGGCACATTGCTCGGAGCCATCGGGCAAGACATGTTTCAACTTCGCACCTTTTCTAGCCAAGAGTTGCACTGAATCAAACCGGGCCATGGTTGCAGCGCACGCAAGTGGAAAGCTACATTTTTCGCTCCAGCGATCAATCTCAGCGCCAGCATCCAGAAGGATATTGAGAATTTCCACAAATCCTCGGGATGCTGCGATGGAAAGAGCGTAGTACGGCTCTCCATCATTGCGTAAAGCATCACGCTTTTGGGTATCATCTAAGTGTTCGAAAAGCCACTTCAGCATGTTGCTATTACCGTCGTAGACATGACACCCGATTAGAGAGGCCAGCTGAGAAGTTTGAAGCTGAGTAAGCGAGGCTCGGGCTTTAACAAGATCTAAAAGACCTTCATCATCCGAGCAAAAGTGCAAGGGTGTGTTACTAGCCATGTCAGAGTCTGTGAAACTCAGTCCGACTTCCAAGAGACCAGGTATCACGAGACTTTGGCGTCTAGAACAAGCATGCTGGAGAGCAGACCACCCTTTGATATCCTTGGCTCCAAAATCGGCTCCTCTCTCCTTCAGTAAATCAAGCACTTCAAGATGACCTGCCTTTGCCGCCTTCATAACTGGCGTGGTGCACTTTTTTGCTCTAGCATTGATGTCAGCGCCATCATCGAGCAGCTTTCGTATCATGTCCACCTTTCCAAACTTTGCACAGCTATGAAGAGGCTTGTCCAGGTCTTTTCGTTCTAGGGAAACTTTGTCGTCGCTGGGTTGCGAATTTCGAATTTCATTTTGCTGAAACGTCGTATGCTCTGCAAGCCGCCTAGCAGCTTGTAGATGGCCGACATCTAGAGCCACGAGCTGCGGCGTGAAGTTTCTAGTATCTATGGCACTCGCATCAGCACCATGACCAAGCAAAATTTCGATGGCATTGATGTTGCCGTCCTCCGCAGCGACATGGAGGGCTGTCCATCGCCATTCAGTGCATCTCAAGTGAACATCTGCCCCTTTTGACAGTAGCAATGGAAGTGTGTCAAGATGCGAGCTTCGGTCGCCCGTGGCTAGATACAGCGCAGTGAATTCGTCATCACCAACGATGCTGTTCACATCATGCACAAGACCAGCAGCGAACAGCCAACTCAAAACACTAGGCCTTCCATGGTATGCTGCAAAATGGAAGTAGTCCATGTTTTCAACCACCGTGACCTCTGGGCCCAGATTAAGCGAGGTTTTGAACGTCTTCAACCAGTTGATGTTAAGTTCGGGCATGGCGTGAAGGGTAGCCAGTACGTCGCCATGCCCCGCCAAACAGGCAGCGCTGAGGGAGTCATACCCCTCAGTGACGGCAACTCTGGCTCCTCTTTCATATAGCAATCGTATCACCTCTAACCGTCGGTGAAAGCAAGCGCACATGAGTGGGGTTCTACCATCTGATGACAAGCAGTCTATCTTGATTCCCATGCTGATAAGCTCTTCAAGGACTTCAACATTGCCGGCCGAGGCTGCGATGTGTGCGGGTGCAAGCCCATCTGGTCTATACTTTTCCAGATTCTTGGATGACGAGAGGATGGTCCTTATCAATGCTTTGTCGGGAAAGAATCTTGTACACATCCATTCAACAGGTGTGTTCAGTGGATAATTTCCAAAACCAGGAGGTAGATCTCTTCTATCAACATCGTTATCGTATTCAAACACTTGCCTTAGGAAAGATTTGTTCGCTGTTCTTATGGCCAGACTGAGTAGGCTAGCCCCAGAACACTGCACATTGTCCGGTGGGCCAAGGGTCTCTGCATCTAACTTCGTATGCTTGAGTATGAACATTGTAATGCCCACTTGTACTCTAATACCTTCAAACTCTGGGTATCCCGGATCTGTCTCTTCATCTTCATCCGCTCGCCGATAAAAGACTTGGAAGTAGCCACATGAGTCGACTTGGACTTCCGACCAATTTTGGATAAATTTTTGAAAGGGTGAATATCCCTCCGCGTTACATTCAGTCAAGCTACACCCACGTTTGGCTAGAGCAAGATATACGAATTCTAGGTAGACGTTTGGTAAATGGTCTGGCAGGGAAGTAGCTAGCAAGTGCAAGGCGTTGTTTCCTGCCATGTCATGATAATTGATATCTGCTGTATGGTCCAGAAGATAATCGAAGCACCTCATCATATCGGCGTTGCCGCCTCGCCCTAAACATCGAATCTGGTGAAACAGCGGAATATCCCCCGTCTCATCAGGCGCAGCATTCAAATCGGCGCCCTTGGCATGTAAGAGCTTGACCATCTCGAAAGGGTTTTTGAAACCATCAATTGCACTGAAAAGTGGGGTAAGGCCATAAATGTTGCAGTCGTTTGGTAATAGACCCTTGTTTAGGAAAAAAGTGACGGCAGGCTCCGAACCCGACCATGCTGCCTGATGGAGGCAAGTAGACTGTCCTTGGGTACGATCCCAGGGCGACGCATCTTCGAAGTGTTTGAGGATATACTCTATCACTGGTAGCGATCCCATAGCTGCTGCGAGGCTTAGCAGTGTATGACCTGACTTTGTACGAGTGTAGAGGTTAGGACCATTGGGAATAGCGAAGTTTACGATGGTCTCTAGCATCGTCGAGGTGCTATGAGTGGCTGCCTTGTGTAGAACTGTGATTCCATCTTCAGTCACCACTCTGACGTTGGCGCCATGCTGGAGTAAGATCTTAGCACAATCAATGCTCATTGCCTCAACTGCAACCATCAATGCCGTCAGCCCAGACGCACTGATCTTGTCGATTTCGAAACCTTGTCGTATTAGCACTTTCACTATCTCCGGATGATTGTGGCGACAGGCTATATGTAGAGCGGTAGATTCCGTTTTATCGACCTGGTTGATTCCCGTTTCATCACTTGCTCTGGCTACGATAGGTGCGAGCTTTTCCATCACCTGTAGTCGTCCAAATCTAGCTGCATTGAACCATAGGGGCGATATCTCAATCCCTGAAAGAACTCGCTGTGGTGCCTTTATAGTCGAGTCATCGAAGATACGATCCCAACCTAAATCAGCATCTATTGCAAGCTTTCGGAAGTGATTAATATGGCTCTCCTCAACATTGTGTTCCGTAAGCTTTCGGAACATATCAAAGCCTCCACCCTCTTTTGCGGACATGATATCAAGACTCTCTCTATCACACAGCGATCCTGAGTCAAGAAGCAGCTGCACAATGTCCCAATTGGGTTTGTCTGTAAGCGCTTCCAAGAGAGCCGACGTTGTCACAATATCTACATCTCCCCTATCCGGTCGACACACAGTCTTGATGTTGCAGTCTGCACCTGCTTCGACCAGGACTTTTATCGTTTGGTACTGGCATCGACGGCCGACTTCAAGCTCCCATGGCTTTGCTGTATATGTGCAAAGGTCCGTGATGAAATCTTTGCCCGCAATTGCCGCCGACAAGGGTCGTCCAAAGAACCTGCTTACTTGATCAACATCACATCCTTCCGCAATCAGAGATTGGGACAATCTGGGTAGAGATAAGACGCTAGCCCAGTGTAGGGGCGATGAGTCGGCCATCCTCGACAAGAGCAGTCCCATCTTCAGATAATCCTGTGCGTAAACCTCTTGTTAGCGATTGCTGTTGTCAGATGTCATGTGTCTGTTAGGTGTGTGATAGATCTTTGATTGAAGAGCAAAAGACTTGGCCGAGGGCCCGGTTCTTGGTGACATAAAAGGGAGGAAACTGGAAAAACGTACTACTTCTATATCAATTTCATCAGGCTTGGTAACAAGAGGCTCAGCCCGGATGGAAGCCATCCACGACATCCATGCAAGGTATTGATTTGTGCGATCGGTGTTCAAGAACCCTTGTAGGAGTTCAAGCAAGGACTCGTCGTCCTCCACGACATGAGCATGTTTGTCCCACCATAACACACAGTACCGTAAAAATTTATACTCCTCCATGAACGATCTCAACTTGTGGAGATCGTGAATCTCAGCGATATCAAAGTCATCGAAACATAGATATGTGAGGCAAATCTTGGCGAGCTCCAAGCTGTCTCGATTCAAATCGGCTTTGTACGCCATATACTGTGGAAATGCCTTGACATCTAAGTGCTCCAGATATTCTTTTACTGAATAATGCGCTAGCTCAAGCGTATCTGCCCCCGGAGTCCTTCTTACAAGACTTCCACACCAATGCAAGATAGCCTCGGGATCAACGATTGCATCCCTTTCGAGGGTTCTGTCATGAATGCTGACCGATACAGCTTCGGATAAGGCGGTAAGGGATAATGGATGCTTGGCCCACTGAGGATGATCCACACCGTTAGCGATTGTCGTTTCGAGACAGTCATCTGAATTATAAGGCAACATTGAGGCGTAATTAATGCCCAGAGAGTATTCGGAACTGAAGAGCAAATGTATCGTATAGGGAACAGTGGTATGGAGAACACCTACGAGTATCCAACGCAATGTCCTTTGAACAATGATTTGATTCTCCTCGTCGCTCGCATTGACTCTTTTTAATACTCGCTCATATGTTGTCGGTAGGTCGGGTGGCAAAGTGTCCAAAGCTTTACGCCGCGATCTGTCATTGCTCAACGAGCAAATATGGTCAATTTGACACGAGACCCAACGAAACCTGCCCTAAATTAGTCTTTGCAGGGGGTTTAAGCATTTCATTGTGTATTGGACGTAGAGCGGGGACAGGCCTCGAGCATTGGGCCTACGTGGTAGGCCTTCCTCGACGCAAGTACAGTACATTCAATGATTGCACCGTATGATTCTCGGCTTGTCATGCTCGGTAACAAAATTCTCGAAAGTAGAGAAAACTTACATTCCCTCGGCCTTATTGACCAAACGTTCCCTAATTTGCTCCTGCAAGGCAGGATCTCGAATCCGCAAAGTCCCGTTCTTGGTTCGCCTGGAAATCTCCGAATCAACGTATAGGCGTATGTCGTGACTATTCGCCGCAATGGAAAGCCTATCATAGTCATCGAGTGCTCTTTGAATGTCTATCTCCTCTCGACCGGTGAAGAGGGTCTTGATACAGTCATTGGGGAAGTCATTGAGACTATGTAGAAGCTCCAGAACCGCCACACGATCGTTGGTACACTCGTCCAAAGCATCGACACTTTATAGATCTTAGTCAGCGGCACTCTTCCCATTACACAATGATTGTTAGTCATAAGTTGGAATTGTAGTATTCCTGGAACATGGCTTGGGCATCATCCAAGTATGGGATTAGAAGACAATTATTCGAAAACGTACATGATGTAAGCATGGTCAAGTGTTTCGATCATGTCGAGCAAGCATTGCTTATATTCCTCAACCCCAGGAGTTGTCGTCGAACCTTCGCTTGGGTTATGATCCTGGTAAAAGGCTTGAGCGGTTGTATAGCACTGTTCATCTTGAGCTGCGAGTTGACCAGCCAAAGAAGCTAGGATACCCCGAGGATCCTGGGTAGCAGGATCCTTATAATCACAAAAATAGTACGCTACTGCCGCGCCTTTCTGTCCTTGACTAACGCGTCTGGTAACCTCCTCGACTATTGTGGCAGTCAACACAGTCTTGCCCGCTCCCGGAATGCCAGTGAGGTAGAGCCGCCTGGAATCGTTGCTGCTCAACCAAGACTGAAATTGTTCGTTTTCGCAGATCCACAGGCCCGTACCCATTTGACGGACTCTCAAGGCTGCGGAGAGGTACTTTTGAGGGTCGGCAACCTGTGTGAATAACCTGAGGACGTTCCTTCGACTCTCCGTCATTGAGCTGGCAATCATCCGGTTTCTAATGTCATTGATGCCGCCCGATATGTCCTTATAGTGGGATAGACTCTGGAGCATAGCCACCAATGTATCCGCATTCAGAGCGAGTGCCAGTGTCTGCTTATGTTTTCCAACTTCCTCTATGAGAGCTTTTGTTTTCGACTCTGATAGGGGCCAATGCAATCGTCTCCTCACAGACTCCATCTTAGAGTTGGTCATTGACGGGTCGTCCTTGTTGAGCAAAGAGCGTATACTATCTAGCGTGTTATAGCATGCATGGATATGATCTATCTGCATCGACCGATCCTGTATTGAAAGCTCGGAGACTTCGCTTTCAAAACGAGAGGCAGCCAATTGAAGACTACTCAGTACGCCGTAGAGATTGGTGATCTCCATTGATAAAGTAGCAATTTCTTTACTAGCTTCTTTTGCTGACTTGATGTACTGGTAGAGGCGTCGAACCACCACGTCAGCTGCTCCAATGAGACTGACTATACTAGCAGAGACAGACAATGGATCCATGCTTGCGGGTGAATCTGGCTACCGACGGTTACTGGATGTATCGAAGCTCCTCGCAGTCTAGAAATGTCTTTATCATAGTATCTTTACAGGTATACTGCTGCCTTGACGAAGATTTTATGACGATCGAAAGCACTTCATCCAAGGATCTATAAATAATATGCATGTTGAAAAGTTGCGAATGCGTTGTTGGATACCTTAGTGGCGGGCAACGGATCCTTCGGACGGTCTCACGTCTGTAGGCAGTCGCAGGTTGGGAACGGTAATTATCATCGTCTGGTATTATAAGCGCTGATTTAAATTACAGTATCTAATTCCCACCCGTCCACGTCGGTGACAGAATAATTCGGACACTAGACTAGAAAGAGAACCGCACCTAGAATCATAAGCATTTATTCCTCCTACCATTTAAGGTTTCCTACTACGTACCTATCATAACATCTTTCCCTTCACATTATACGACAAGTTCTGAATGGCCTAGACTCCCATACCTAACGCTAGGCTGGAACTCTTAGTGGGGTTCTCTATCTGGCCTAGTGTCCGAATTATTCTGTCACCAACGTGCCGTCTACGTATAGTGGTCAATATAGTACGTCACTAGTTCTATTACATCTTGAAAATAATATCATACGTGATAGTAAACGCTCGTGATACTGCCAATGATATGCGAGGCCCGTGAGTACCGGGCGTAGGGGTGCTAGACAGGCTGTAGAATGCGCCCCGGACACGGGGGCGTTTATATTTTAACGCTAAAATTAAGGTTTTACAGGTATTATTAATCAAGGAAATCATTATAAGAAATCGATACCGTTACCTATTTAGACGTATTAGAAACGAGACTCGTTTTTGGTGATGACAATAGTTTCCAGCGCTACTAATTTAGTAGTGGTAATTGGACGGTTCTGCTACGGTCCGAGCAAACCACTTCAATAAAGTAATGAGTAGTTCTCACACTTAAAGCTATTTGTTCAGACGCATATTAGGCGACTTGGAGCGGGTTTTACTTATGTACAGCGCAATCTATTTTTGTAATGACGTGGGTACCTAACCGCATACATCTAAGTAGCCCTACGAGATAAGTCTTGCAATGAATGAGACAGATTGATGCGTGAACCCTCAGCATATTATGCAATTCTCTTTTGAGAGAGTAAAATTTCACCATTAAATACACGGTACGTAGATGGAGTCACCAACTGACGTAATCTGAGGCGTGGCAAGATCGCTAGAATCAAAACCTTGTCCTTGATGACTATCTTTGAGACCACGATCTTTCACTTCTATGGTGGAATCTATTACCATTGTCATGGCACGTCTAGCTTTTGGTAGCAGCCTCGTCAGGTATCGGTTACTAAGCTCCCATCATCCATCTTGCCTTCACGTTTGCCGCCTTCTTCACTCCATGTCTCTACAAGCCCGTCTTTAGGATCCTCATCATGCAGCCCCCGTAGCCGTCGAACCTCTAGTACCTTTTGTCTCATTTTCCATGTGCATTCCTCTCTAAGAGCTTCAGCTTCTGCGCCATATTTCAGCTCATCAGTGAGCACCCCCACTTCTAAGTCTTTATCTTCTTTCCCCTTCTTATCTTTTACTAGTCTTCGCCACCTCCTTCTCAGATCTTCGAAGACGCCTTCGGTCTCTCCACCCACGTTCTGCCCGAACCACACCCCACACTGCTTGCCGATCCTGGGCAAGACTTTTGGGAAACCCCTATCCTCTGGATATATCTCATTGTGACCCTCAATCCACATCGGCACGATGTCTGGGCAGACGTCAGGCTCTAGTATCAGCCTAGCGATACCCCACTTGAAATATCTCATGGTTTTCCGCGGATGTTGATGAACTCGACCTTCAGGGAAAATGTGGATCCAGGAATACTGGCGCGCGGCGTACGCCGATGGGGAAGGGAACGTATCGGTCCCGTCGGTGGTATACGTATAGACATGGTTTGCAGATGAAAATGGATCGGAAATGTCTGGAGAGCGTAGTGAGCGGTTCACTTTTGTAGGTGCGTCTGCTGAAGCGAACGGAGGCCGAGAGAGGAGGCGGACAGCTTCACGAATTGTTGGCTGAAAGGGGCCGCCATAGGGAGAATGTTGAAGACGGTGGGTAGGAAGCACCTGGCCCAAAGTGAAGAAGGATGATAGGGCTCTATTGAATCGGTCAAAAGCGGACGCAGGAGCACATTGGGCTTCTGACTTACTTATTCTTGAACACTATGTCATAGCTGCCGAGAGTCCATCTATGGTTACTAGGGTTGAAATGGTGTCGAAGGGGGAGTATTCCCCAAGTAAGAGGATCATCGAGTCTGTAGCGTATCTCGCATTAGCGACATGAGGCAAAGTAACACCATATTGAGATATGTGTTACGTACGTACATAGAGATGTGATTTGAGACTGAGAAGGAATTGGTAAGACTGGAAAAATGTACGGCTCCTAGGTCGAGGGGCGCTCACCTGTGATGAGACCCCTTTGTCTCGTGCCAATATCTGCCCTCTCATCCAGTAGTCTCAGGAAGCCTTCGTGACCGTGGCATTCTTGTGTGTTCAAGCCATGCATGAAGGCTCGGGTCAACGTTCCTATGATGCCTATGACAGTTGCGGAGCCAGCGCGCCATGGCAGGCTGGGGGGTGCAGAGTCTTCGGTCATGCAGAAAAGCGCTGGCCAGAGGGTTGGTATTTAGCAGGCAAAACATGGCTTGACAGGTACGGCACGTTTTAGCGTCGCTTTAAGATAGCCCGTCGCCCGGTCAACCACGAGCGTAAATAATCTTAACGTTTCTCAGCCACTCCTCGAGCGTACCAACCACCGCGAGATGTCCTTCTTGAATCAAGTTTTTTAACCATCTTGAAAGCCACTCTCGACGAGATCGCTAAGTTGCACGTCAACGCTTACAGCTGCTGATAGACTGAGAGCAGCTTGACGAAGCTCTTGCTGTACCACAAGGCTCTCCAGCCCCAAGTGGTACAGCACTGGGGGCCTTCTTTCGCTTCAAGCATGGCACCACTTTCAGCATACTTCTCCTACAACCTCCTAACCTCAAGACGCTCTTCCTCTACCTCTGGATCTAATACCCGTACCGAATCCCTCCCTATCCGCCAAGCAGATGCCCACTTAGAAAATCGAGGTGTTACGAAACCGCCCCAAAATGCAGCTTACAACCCCGGTAGTGGCACCATTGACCCCCATCACGTCAACAACCATGCCTTCTTCGCTCTCTTCGCCCTCATAGGCGTAGCATTCGTGCTCGCCAGCATTTGGTTCTTCTTCTGGGCCAAGAATGGCGGTTTTCATTTCCGTCAAGGAGATTGGGATGATTACAAATCTACCGTTTTGAGGAGGAAAGGACCGAATGGTACCACCTTGAGTGGAGCGACGAAGACGACAAGGCTTGGTGGGGGAAGTGTTGTTGCTGATGGGGGCGAAGCCGATATGAGCGAGAAGGGATGGAAGAGAGGCGAACAGGGTGGGAAGAAGAAAGGCAGAAAACCGAGGGGGAACAAAAGCAATGATGATGCTGATGTGCAAGCCTATCGTCATGAGAAGCCTGCGAAAGTGGGAGGCTTGAATAGAGAGAGTGATGGAATCTTCAACCATGGTATTCAAGATCAAGACTTTGCGTATTCGGACAACACATACTCGGACGATATCTCTTCGCAAGGAGTGAGTGTCGGGGGACATGTCCCTATCAACACACCGAAGAAGAAGGAGGGAAATAGGTGGACCAAGCCAAAGAAGCCTGCTACTGCTGCCACCAGCCGAGAACCCAGCACACCTAGTCCAAAAAAGAAGGGTGGTTTCTACAACCAGACTCCGAATAGCAATGCATCAAGCGACTCCCATCGCCCACTTCGTCCGAACGGGCAGAGCCCTGCTGGTTTTAGCACGCCAAGCCGCTCGAGGCAGACTTCTCCAACGAAAGGGAGTCATTCGAGGCACAGCGGGTTCAGAGATTACACTGAGCCGCTGGACTTCGAAAGCAGGTATAGTGCCAGCGATGCAGGGATGACAGAGGATTCCAGAGGCACGAAGGCATACCATCACCCAATTCCGGGGTTGGGAAATGCACAACCAGGTGCAAGCTTCCCCGGAGGATTCAGGAGGGGCAGGGGGAGGAGGGACAGTTTGAGCGATAGTGAGGGTGAGACGGTCATGAGTTGAGCGGATGGGTATATAAGATGATAAACGTCTTTCGTGCTGCGAGCTGCCTGAATGGTGACGTTCTTCATGAATGTGGTATGGTTGAAGAATTGAATATCCTGGGTGCAAGAGCAAGCGTGAGCGAATAGGTTTGGTAGTATCATGTAGCATTGAAAGTGAATGGAGACATCCACAGGCCTTCGATCGAATTATTTTGAACGAAAATTGAAGACGATACGATAAGTCTTGACACGGAGTCTTCAGAGTTGAGATGACGAAACAGAAATTATATGGAAAACCAGTGGTAGATTCTTTGACTACAGTAGCGATGCCATACAATCTGCTCCATCCTTGAATCGAATCGTGTTCACCAGTAATCATTAAACTCTTTCAGATTCCCACCATCGCCTTCGATAATGGCTCAGCATGACTATTACGTGAACCTCTCCGATTATATTTCTATCTAATCTTCGAACGGATGGGAAGAATGTAGACGCTCACAAGAATGGCTCAGGTGAGGATTCCGCTTTTGAGCAATCGGTAGAGTCACTGAGAATGACGCATGAGATATCAGAGCGGCTCTAAGCCTCAGTGAAAAAGCTTGATACTTGGATTCCTTTGGAGGATATACCTTATAGTAGCATGAGACTTTTTATACAGCGACAACCCTTTCATTTCACCATGTCTCCTACGGCCATGTCAGTCCCGCCACACAGATTTGATACGAATAAAGAAATCTCGGAAGAAAACTCACAGCGATATACTGCCCCCCCTCCCTCTTCGTCCCCCAAAACTCCACCGCCTCCTCCCGTCTCAGCTTCCCCTTCTCAATAGCGACATCCACCAACGCGCCCTCCACCCCCTCCCCCATCCCCTTCGAGCTCCCACAAACAAACACCCGCCCATCCACCGCATTGATGACGCTCCACACAAGCTCAGCCTGCAGCCGCACCTCCTCCTGCACATACCTCCCCTCCCCCCGTCGCGACTGCACCACCTTCTTGACCGTATCCTCCTCGACGCCCCACTCCCCGCTATAAAGCTCGTCCAGCAAACTATCCCGCACGCCCTGCAGCACCCACACTTTATTGGCGCAATTGGCCGATCGCAGGCGTCGCTGCACGAAGCCGCGGAAGGGCGCGACGCCGACGCCGGCACCGATGAGGAGCATGGGTCCGTCGGTGACGAATTCGCGCGCGAGAGGGTTGGCCATCAGGCCGCGGAACATGGGGACGCGGAGGTCGAGGGTGGCGGGGTCGATGCCGGCCTTTTTGGCGGCTTGGGCTTGTTGGGCGATGCGTTCGAGGAAGCCGGAGCCGAGGCCGGTGCGGGGGCCGTTGCGCCAGTTGGGCGTTTCGTGGACGGTCGCGGCGATTTCGATCAGCCGCCGGGGGTTGGTGTCGTCTTGGGTGCGGGAGAGTTGGGGGTCTTGGCTGAGGGAGTAGAAGCGGGGCATTAGGGTGGAGAGGGTGGAGAGGAGGTGGGGGAGTGGTGGGCGAGAGGAGGGGAATGCGTTTAGGAGTTGGGCGATGGTGATGTGGGGGCCGGTGCGGAGGTCGCAGAATGCGGCTTGGCCCTGGGCGGAGGAGAGGTAAAGCAGGATCTTTTTCTCGTCGGGAGCGGTGGCATGCTCGGCGAATAGACGGAGAAGGGCCTTGGTTGGTGGATAGCTTTGGATGTCTGAGCACCATGTCAGGAGCTCGCGCGTTGTGGTGACAACCTCGCGTGGCACGTCGTCGCCCCATATTGTCGGCCATCTTCCAGTACTCGTTTGCATCACTACCTGCTTATCCCGTGCGTAGTCTGGTATGCCGAGTAGGTCGAAGATCTCCTCCACCAAGTCCGCAGAATTTGGTGCCTGGACACCGATAGCGCCACCAACGACGAAATCGACATCCCCACTTTCGGCTGGGTAATTGGTGACATCAAGTTCAAAGTGGTAGGTTCGTTTCTCGGCACCAGGCTTTGTCAGTTCCCTAGCGTGGTGGACTTTAGCTGAGAAAACTTCGTAGGGAGGATGTGGTGTTACGAAGTGAGGCGGGTGCTGCTTAACTCTTGAAATCGGAGCACATGTCTCGGAAGGTAGTGGCTTGAAAGAAACGGTCTCTGTAGGAAGATCGACGATACTGCTTAGTTCACTATCAGGACTGAGAGAACCAAGCCGTAGTTGGAGAGTTCGGAAAGCTTCGTTGTCAGGAACCACGATCGGCGAAGAGTACTTGGTGGCCGCTTCCCCAAGGCTCTCCAACAAACAGCAGCCACCACCACAGCAGACCTTCCCGATCTCTTTGATCTCAACTCCTCTTAATGGTGACAGGATTCTGCGAAGATCTTCCGGACTTGACGATATCAATATGGTCGATGCCCGCCTCCTCCTCGCCGATATAGGTTGGGCCCCAAGGGCCTGGTCGTCTCCCGGGTTATTCAGCCCTGCTATGTCATCATCCTTATTTTCGATTGCCTCCTCAATCTGTGAATCAGTGGCTGGCGTGCCTGGTGCATCGTACTCTGAGCCTGAAGTATACGCAATGGATGGTGCCGACGAGCTGGGAGACGCGTCGAGACGTGGAGGCTTTCTTGATTTCTTGGGTATGACAATTGGCTTGGTAGGGGCAGGATCGTCTGAGTGACTTGTCGAGGATTCGGGAATGCGGATATTCTGGGTCCTGCAATCTGGAAGCATTGTCAAAGCAGTAATGGCGGACCAGTGGAGTGATTGTATTACAGGGCTAAGAGCGATCAGCAAGAATATGAAGCAGCGTGATGCCAATTACTTGACGAGTCGGTAATGTGTTCTAGTCCATTCAATTATGAGGTCGAGGATCGCCTTGATCAATGTACCGTAATGTAATAAAGCTTTGATAATGCTCGATATCTAAGGATTTCTAAGAGCCAATCAAAAAGCCGATGACGTGATAGATATCAGATCTGATAAGGAAATGGTGGTTTCCGTCCCTCATCCACGGAGCCACTCTTAACTATATTGTTGACAAAGTTGTATATGATAATTCGATCTCACACCATAACGCACATGTAATCAGATTATCATGATGCGCTTTCGCATTTTGCCATGATCATGCAGGTAAGGTACGCAGATTTATCGCTTGGCTGCATCTGCAAAATGCGGGGAACAGCCTCTAGAATCTCTAGAATAGAAGAGTTCACCCCCTTCTGGTCCAACCCTAAGTGGCTAGCGGCCCGGAACTTTCAAGACTCCGGAGTCCCGGGTCTAGCTCCAGCGTGCCAGGTTATACTTAGGCCTACTGACGTTCGCTGCTATTAATGCTTAACTAGGCTTATTTTATAAAACATTTTGCTATAAGAACTGTTCGGTCTAAGGTTTTCTACAATAATTATAGCGAAAAAAAGCTGAAACAGTCGGCCGTTATAGCATAAGAGGGCGTGGACCAGAAGTAAGTTTGGACAGAAGGGGGTGAACTCTTCTAGTTCAAAGCCGCATCGAGTGTGCGATGCGGAAATCCCCATCTGACGAAGTTACGAAGACAGACTTCTGTTTATCCATCCTACCGACAGAAAAATGCATAAGACGAAAAGTCATAGATGGATAGAGAGAGACTTAAAGCTCACGCTTCTAAGTATGCATACAACGCAGAGCGGCAGGCCCGGTTTTTTCCATGTACCATCAATTCGCATACGGCATATATTATAATTGTATATACTATCAATAAATCTACATTCGTATATAGAATAGTGTAGAATAGATAATTCAAGATGAAAACAACCACAATATACATTCTCTGCATCTCTACACCATCATCTCCAACAGAAAACCGAAAATATTATCGCTAAGTCTCGCCATGGCTGAGAAGAGGTCAAAACATCTCATCATAACTCATCATCATCCTCATAATCATAATCGTCATCATAATCACCCACCGCGCAGTCTCGTAAAACCCCATCATCGTTGAAGATCGTGAAATTGCCCATCCGTTCGCCGTTGGTAAGTAGCCATACCAAACCAAGCCAGGCCATGCTGAGCAGAGAAGAGAAGAGCAGAATCGAAAAAATATCAGCAAAAAGAAGAAGAAGAAGAACAGAAAACCCCAAACACCACACCGAAACCCTACTCCCTCCCCCCAAACCCACTCCTCGAACTCCTCCGACTCCGCCTCGTCTCCACAACCCTCTCCCTCAGAACCCTCGGCTCCCTTTCCCTCTCCCTATCCCTCTCCTCCAAACCCCCATCCCCAAACCCCCTCCCACTTCTCACCCGCTCCAACGCCCCACCGCCACCACCACCACCACCACCACCCCCCATTCTCGCCCGCTCCAGCTCCACCACGCCTCTATCATCCACATACGAATATCCCCTCAGCGGCAACGGTCTCCCAGACTCCGACACCTTCTGCCGCTCCACCTCCGTCACACCCCCACCCCGCCCATCAACATACGAGTATCGTCTCCTGCTCTTTTCCCTCCCCGCGATCGGAGGCCGGCTGCCTATCGCTCGTCCTCGCGATCCGATGTTCAAATCGATATCGCCCTCGACGCCATCCTTGCTCTGGCGCAGACTGATCGTTCGGCCTTCGATGCCGCCTTTCAAGTCGAGGTTGATGCCTTGGGAGGCGTTGAAGCGCATGGCCAGGCCGTCGTTTTCGCCGCGAGGTTTGATCTCGCTGCTCGGTCGTCGGGACTTCACGTCGCTTCCTTCCCGGCTGGTCTTGCTCTTGCCGCTGTGTCGACTGCTGGTGTCGCTGCTCGGCTTCTTTTTGCGCACGAGGGATTCGATGGGGATGGGGTTGAAGGGGGTCGGTGTTCCTTTCGCTGCCGCTTGATATGTTTCGACGGAGTGTTCGAGATCGTGGAAAGATTCGTGACCGTAGACTGAGGCTCGTCGCTTGTGTTTCGCAGTATTGCTTTCTATATTCATCCGCCCCATATCTCTTTCTACTGCGCGGAGGTGGGGTACTGGATCGTCGATTTTCTTTGACATTCTGGCATCTGGTCGCCTCGAGGGTTCATGCTCTGCAAAGCTTTGCTTGACCGGGCTTCGATTGCTCACATGCGCCTTTGTGCTCTCTTCGTGTCCACTGCGACGTTGCCTAAGAGGCGGGTGCGCGTCTGATGCTGTGTGCGCATGCCGAGCCATGGGCGGCCTTTGCTGCGGTTGAGCCTGCGTTCTGATCTTCGGTGGCGGCGGAGGCATTTTGTAATAGTCTTCTGGATGAAGAGGGTAGTCTTGCGGTGGTACCGGAGCGGGTTCACGATGTATAGGCCGACGGGTCGCGGGCCGTAATCCAGGTGCGATCGCGGTATAGATTGGCTCTTCGCCGTATTCGATTATAGGCGGAGAGGAGCCGTAATACATTGATTGCGGGCGAGGAGGTGCTTGCTGATCTGAACCCCATGGTCTAGGGCGCAGGCCGGGTTGGACTGTATACGGAGAAGGAGTCGCGGCGTACAGGTTTTGGGGGACTGATACAGGTTGCGGTGGTGGGGGAAAGTATGATTGCTGCGGTGGGTATGAAGGTGGAGGAAATAGCGGCGGGCCGGGATATGTTGGCTGTCTCTCGATAACGAATGGTTGTTGTACAAAAACATGTTCGGGGGCTATTGCGCCAGCATGGAAGCTCGCAGGGCGTGCCGCTCGATAATGTGGCTGCTGGGTCGATGCCCGAGGCCGAGCCTGAACAGGTTGAAGTATTGGAACAATAGGTACAACTTGCGCTGGTGGAGGCCTTGTTGGTCGCATTAATTCACCTAGCGTTCGTCTTGATGTCGGTTTAGGTCTGCTTTCGTGCTGCTTAGAGACTTCCAGAGCTGCAGATGACCTTCGTGCTTGGGCGACGCATTCGCTACAGTTGCATGGCTGCTTTGACTGCGAATGCCTCTTTCTCAGGGAATCTGACCGTGTCCTTGGTATCGAAGGCTTCTGCGGACTATGCGACCTGCTTTTGACCAAGTTCTCAACGCCAGTGGGCCGTCTCTTGCTTGCGGCCGTATTCTTTTCAATCTTCGGTGGGTTTGACCCTGTCTTGGACTCGAGCGATGTCGCACTGCTTCCCAAGGTCCCAGCGGTGTGACTTGAATAGCCGGAGTCACTGACACCATCGTAAGGAGCTTTAGTGATTGCGACATTTGGCTTCGATCGTTTGGTGGAGATGTTCGCCGTTTGGCGGGTTGCTGGGTTTGATGTTTCAGCCTCTTCATTATATTCCTCGACGTACGCAGCTTTTGGAACACCGGGCGGAGCGGGAGGGGAAGGAGGAGGAGGAGGAGGAGGAGGCGGTGGCATGTCATTGGCCATGTTTTCGAGCCAGCCTGGCCTTTGATGGCCAGCGCAAGCTGCGCCAACTGCCTGGATCAGTGCTGGCCAGGTAAGAGGCCTCAGAAATTCCGATAATGGGAGAAACGGGGCGTCGCAAGAGGCGCGGGAGAGAGGCTGAAGAAGTTGCAATCGATAAGGCTGCCCCACTACACCAAAATTCAAGCCTCGTCGATGACAATGGAGCAAAGGATTCGAGGGATGTGCGGCAAATCATGGAAAAGACGAATGATATTCATAAAATTATCCAAGATTTCCTGAAAAAACCCCTGTGGTAGAGTTTAGCACCTAACACCCAGCTTTAAGTTCAATGAGCAATTAAGTGCGTGGGGGGGTATTGCGTGCATTGAGTCACAGACTGTAAATTCATATTACTTGAGTGATGGTCGTAGGAGGAGGCTTGCATGTGAATACGGATGCCTGCGTTGGCAGTCAAGCAGTACGTTCCTCAAAGCAGTCTGGTCACCGGATATCTGCGTCTTCTTTCACCTTCGACGAACCGGTATTCCAACCTTACCAGAAGCAATGGCATACTAGTGATACTCGTCGGTCCCATCAATGCTGCTGAAGCTCTGCCCCTGGGACCCTCTTGGTGTGAAATGGTATCATTGGTTGAAACCTGCCCAAATGGCCGTTGCTGCCCAAGACATTCTATGCTTGTTATGTTGGCCGTTTGACCGAGCAACACAGTTCCCAGATATTCATTGAACGGAAGGCTCCCACCTTCGCACTTCACGCCTCACAGGCTTGGATCGGGTGCAAGTCATAGGCTGGCGCTGATGGAGCCAGTGACAGGACCCGAGATGTATTGCATTGGCGTGCCTTTAAGGGAAACTAATCAGAAGGGAAAGCGAGTCATTTCATTAGCTTGAACGGATTGATGTTGGATTTGTCTGCCCTATGGCCCCTTTATGCATCGCAATGGATCATGAGACCGCTAGCATAGCGCTGATGTCGAAGCGAATCGACTCTACTTTGCCAGCGCATACCTGCTGCAGATCGATACTTCTCATATATGAGCAGTGTTGCCTGGAACGACTTGAACATGGTCCCTTTCCAGCGGATACTTGCCAAAGCCTGCCATATTAGAGTTGTGGCGAGATACCATTTTTGATGGCTATCCCGTGCTCTGCACGCTATGATAGGACGTTTCCTTACTAAGCCAGTGCATGAACAGGCTCCTCACCGACTTGTTGTATGGATAACACGAGACCTGCCATCGCGGTCACCAAGGACTCAATCATTCGACATCAGTGGGGTCTCAATAGAATAAGCTTTGGCGGGTCCGCCTCACTTGCGGCATTGAGACCCGACGCACACGCCACGAATCGGCCGATTTTCGGTGCATATCGCTGTCAATTGATGAAGGATCGAACTTGTACTTCGATATCCCTTACATCCTACCAAGAATCAGCATCCACAGCCAAGAAAATGCTTACCAGTGTGAATAGAGATGACTTACCGTTCGACAGGATTCAAGCCAAGTAGCTTCATTCCATTATTCAATACCTGCCTGGCCGCTTCGTACAACGCCATTCTTGCCTTTTTCACCTCAATCTCGCTGCCAACAACCTGCAACACATCATAGCTCGAGCTGAGCATGTGGGTCATCTTGAAGAGATATGTTAGTACAGTTGTAGGCTCCAAGGTCTTCAATGTGTTCTGAACTACATCGGGCCACGAAGCCAGAACCCGGACAAGATTGATGGCATGAGTCTCTGTGAGAAGGGCGAGGTCTGCATCCTCGAGATCTTCATGCTTCAGATTGGCTTTCCGGGTAATAGAGCAAAGTCGAGCGTGGGCATATTGGAGGTATGGACCGGTATCTCCCTCAAAGGCGGTCATCCTGTCCAGGGAGAACTCATAGTCATTGATACTGTATAAGGTTAGCTGCTTGTCCAAAACCCGTGTACATATAATTTATGACCGTACCGCTTGCCCTTCATGTCCTGTACCATAACTGCACTGATACCGAGGATGTCTGCCGTTTGTTCTGGACCCTGGACTTGCTCATACTTCTTTTCATTCTTCCTCATTACCTCATGCATCTTCTCACCAACATCTCGAAGGATGTCGTCCAAGAATTTGACTGTACCTCGTCGGGTGCTCATACCCTGCACCATGCCAAAGTTGACATGCTGGCACTTTTCAGAGACTTCCTTGTTGATACCGCCCATCAGTTCAAGAATCTTGAAAAGCTGTGCTAAATGCATGTCCTGCTGAGATGAGACTACGTAAAGCATCTTGTCAAAGTGATATAATTGGTATCGCTTGACGGCTTCGCCAATGTCACGAGTCAAATAAAGTGATGAGCCATCCGACTTCTTGACTAGCGCCTTACCGAGCTTTTTGGTGTTTTTGTCTTTTGATTTGGTTAGATCGACGATAACAGCCCCCTTGGACTCTTCCGAGAGACCGCTCGCCTGCAGTTGCTCCACAGCCCGGTTCATCCTGGACATTTCTACTTGTGATTCTCCGGAGTATATATCAAATCGAATGTTCAGTCGAGCGTACGTCTTCATATAACGCTCAATGCTGAGGTCTCGGAACCGAGTCCATGTCGCGTAAGCTTCTTGGTCTCCAGTCTCCAATTTCTTAAAGTATTGACGAGCCTTCTCATTGACACCGTTCGACTCCAGTTCCTTGATCTGCTTCTCCAATTCTGCAGTATTCTTTTTGTACTCCCCCGCCTGTTTCAATTCCTCTTTCTTCTCCTTTATAGCATCCTCTTCTGGCTTTGAGACTTTGTTGATTTCGACGTAAATGTTGAAGAGATGATCGATGGGATTTTCCTTCAGCTTTTCTTCGTTGCCGTACCTTTCGAAGGCTATCGCTAATAGTCCAAATTGCCGACCCCAGTCTCCTAGGTAATTTACTCGAGTGACGTCCCATCCTGCCGCCTCGTAAATATTTGCCAAGAAACCTCCGATGATAGTACTCCGAAGATGCCCAGCATGGAATGGTTTGGCTATATTGGGGGACGAGAATTCGACGATGATCTTTTTCTTGCTGGAGGGGTCCGACTCATCTCGCAATCCTAGTTTGTTGTTTGTACCGTATGTGCCCCGCTTCTTAAGTATTGAGGATATGATGAGCTTTGAGAGAGGCTCAGGCTTGAAGTAGAACTGGATGAAGGTGCCATTCACGGTTGGTTTCTCTACCAACTCTGATTCTGGAAACTTCTCTGCAAGTTCTATTGCTAGCTCTCCAGGCTTCTTGCCTTGTATCCGGAGTGCAGGAACAGGTAGACCAAGGTCTCCTCTGTCGAACGTCTGTGTCCATGCTAGCCTTTCACATATTTCGCTCGATGGTTTGCCGGCAATCGGTGCCAATGTCTCTGAAATATGGTGCCGGTAAAGATCGACCGGGTTGCTCTGGGTAATGACCGCTTCCACGTTGGCAGAAGCGTGCAAGCTCGCCATAGGCTTCGAGATGGAATCCATGAGATGTCTGCGTGTTTTACTCCAGATCAGCGGTCTGAGCCGCGCAATGAGCATCTAGCCACTGCATGAATGAGTCAAAGGCCGTGAGTCCTATCGAATCTCGAATTCAAATGTCACGGATAAAATAATCGCCTAGCGCTACCAACAAGCGCCAATACGATAGCAGCTGCCCGCGTCGTTTTCAAGCCCGCCTGCTGCCTAGACTCAGCCTGCTGCTGCAGCCCGCTGCCGCACCTACCTAGACTCCTTTACGCACTAGCGCGGCCTCCCACTCGTTCATGGCTGCCTACCTTAGTGTTACTACAGTGAGCTAGTAAGGATAGAGCCAGCCAAGTGCTAATTCAAGGTGTGTCTCCCAACGTGCCTAGGACATATGCTGCCTTAGTAGAACAGGGCGACGTGCCTCTCACTACGCTCTACCATCATATACATCGACAGCTAGCGAAGGAATTCGATTGTGACGAATGGACGGTGCGAAACATAGCAAAACGCGCCCGGGGGGCGGAAAAAGAAACCTTCGACCCCTTCTCTTCAAAAGCGCTACAGCAACGGCCACAGCCAGGGTGACCCCCAGCAATCAGTAAGCGTACTCAGCGTCAGTTAATTAAACATGCCACCAGGAATGCCTTTATGCGTCGTAAACCCTAGGTTGTAATTACACGCGAAATCGGCGTAACCGTATCTACCACATTAATTAATAAAGCCTTCTCCTTAGCCGGCTATGGTCGCTATACTCCTCATTATAAGCCCCCCCTTACGCCGTAACAGAAGATACGGCGCCTCGATTTCGCGAATGGATGGCTGGAGAAGATCCGGGGCAAAGAATATATGGTAGTCTTTAGTGATGAGACGGCCGTAAGAGTTAGAGAGAATCGGGGCCAAATTTGGGTCACCCGCACACAAGATGAGGCATACCACGACGATTGCGTTGATGCACGGTATCGAGGCTATACCGAGATACAATTTTGGGGTTGTTACACGGCCGAGATGGTGGGTCCATGCTATATGTTTGGAAAAGAGACGGCCCCTGAGAGGCACGCGGCCCAGGACGACCTCAATCATAGGAACTCGGAGTATCTGGCTCAACAACAGCTTATAAAGGAACAATTCCTATCTGAGCAAGCAAAGAAACCGAAAAGCCGTCGTCTGAAGCGTGTTCCGAAGCCGGATAGCCTTCTACTAGAGAGGAATAAAAACACGAAAGGAGGTGTCGATTGGTATCGCTACCAAATATACGCCCTGTTACCCCGATTAATCCCCTTTTATAAGGAGGTGATAGAGCGCTATGGAGAGTGCTTTCTCGTTCAAGATAGTGCACCTAGCTATAATGCCTGGCAACAAGCTGATCTTTTCAATATTCCCGGATTAACGCTTCTTTTATAGCCACCAAACTCACCGGATCTCAATCAGATTGAGCCATGTTGGTACTGTATAAAGCGGTGTGTTACAAAGCGACTCTACCGGCCAACGACTAAGGAGACTACTATCGTCGCATATGAAGAGGAATGGGAGCGATTAGATCGGGGGAAGGTTAGGGGGTGGTGCGGTCGATTCTGCAGCTAAATGGAACGCGTACAACGCGCACATGGGGATAATAAGTTCCACGGTTAGTATGTTGTTAAGAAGCACTTGTTTAACTACCCTACGTAGATTGACGAGTTTTTATTGGGTGGTGGTGGAGGGGTGTAATTATCTAGATATTGCAGTATTTACATTTTGCCATGTGCGGGTAAATTAAGCGGAAACTCTGTTGTATATGATTTAATTTAGTCATGAGATATGTAAAAAGGAAAATCGAACTGTAGAATACTAACTTGACCTGATTGCAAACCAAATGCGAAAGTATTGTCATGAAAAGTTGAGCAATTGGCCCGGTACTCCTGTGGGAGCCAAAGGAAGTTACAACCATCTCGTTGAATCCAACTGTTTTTTATCATTAACGTTTGATTTGACAAGAATTCAGAAGTTGAAATAAAAGCAAATTTCTTTTTTACATTTATAGTTCTATAGTCAGCAAGTAGGATGTTATCGTCGTTCGTAAAATTAAGCATCGTGATATACTTCATATTTTCGAACTTCTGCACTTCCTGGCTCGTCACTGTGTTCCACAGTCTGACAGTCTGATCATCAGTCTGATCATCTGATGCTGAAGCCGAGCAACAAGCCGTCCTGCGAGAATGCTACTGCAGTGATCTACTAGTACATGGCGAGGGTGATCTAGGCGGCACCCCTACGGTGACCTCAGAAAGACTTGTGACGGTGGCAAAGGAACAAGGAAGTTTTGCGATCTTTCTTGAGACTGCCTACCAAGCTTCGCGAGCGCTCCTCAACGATCGAATAACGTCGCAATACATTGACCTAGCCAGCGAAGACGAGGGGGATCAAAGCGAGCACCCTGCTTAGAAAACATCCGATCTAGTTAAAAGCATTGATGACCGAAACGTCCAGGACGCGGTAAAGGCTTACAGCAGCAAGCGCACAGGATCATTTTTACCAACACTGATAGCCTTCTTCTATCTGGGACACTATTGCGATTTGGGCCCAATGTACCCCAGTGGCACAGAATGGTGTGTCGATTGAGGCGAAGAATCAAGAGCTACCCTCCCACAGACAGGACACTCGGGCCCACACACTTGTATATACTGAACCTGTACTTTAGGTCGGAAGGTTTCGATACTAGGTACATGCTCTCTGTGGACTGAAATGGCTAGAATAAAGACAACGAAAAGCTAGGTGAGTGGGAGGGGGCCCATTAACCGGCCTGAGAGAGCTCGCCGTGGCTGAAGGCGTCAAGTCAGGGCTGCTGAACCTCGAGAAGGAGGCTGAATTGTTGGGTAAGCTCATTCCTCTTTCAATCACCACTGCATCTGACAAAACCCTATTCCAAGCTCATGACTCTCCAAGCCCCACGCAGTTCGAAACTCAAACAAAGCACATGTTCCAAAATCCGTGTATGAGACCCAAGTAACCAAAGACGTCAGTTTCGACAGAGGGTTCCTCCTCCTTCACTTTCCCTTCCATCACTCACACAGCCCCATCCCCGTCGCTCGCGCTCGTGTCGCAGACTTACCCCCCCCTCAACTGACAACTCCCACTCACAAACACAACCCCCCTCCGCCCCACCCCACCATATCCGCGCCTGGACTTCCTCCGCTAGATACCTGAAAGCTCTTCGGAATCGGGAACTCTTGATACGGGTTCGGGTTCGGATAGGCAAAGTCTTCGTTATCATTGTGAGTATGTGGGTCGGGAGAATGGTTGGAATGGAAGTAGGAGCAGCCTTGGGCGACGGCGGCGTCGATGACTCATTGTTGATAGCAGGTGGTGCCGCAGCGGTCGGCGCAGGCAGCGCAGGTACTCGAGTGGGCTTAGTAGGCAGAGAGTTGTGAAGCCTGGGGCCGAGAGAAGAATCTGCCCTGATCTGTCTGATCTGGGTACAATTCGAATTAGCTGTGAATACGTTTCATAATAATCATAGAGATTTCCATCAGATAAACCATTCGTTGACCAAAAAAGACAGTCTTACAACAGCAGAATGTTTTATACGACTTTCATGTTAGCGTGCAAGTATTTCATTTTTCGGCGAAGAAGAACAGAAGAATCTCATTCAATCAAGCGTTTCGTTGACGCGAAAGTATTATCATTAACGTAAACTACTAAGGAAGAAGAGTCGATCAAGTAGGGTCGATTTGTTATGTACAAGGTTTAGGTATTGGCGGGTATCTCCACTTGCCCGTGGAGCTTCAGATACTACTTCAGAGTTGACACCCGAGATGCAAAGGCAGGAGACGACTTCCTTTAGAGAAGATATGTGAACTTGACCCTTTCTATCTGTTGGACTAGACTTAACCCTCCCAACAGGCTGGGCTACAAATTCCATATATGGGTTTCAGAGTTCAGTGCCTCAGTAGATTTCTGGTTTCCTCAGCCGGCCAATCGTTCAAGCCCCAGGGACCAGGCTTAGATGTCGATGCCATTTGATAGTTGGTGGGATGATACGTTGTATCATTGAACTAGACTATATTCTAAAGCCGATCATTGAGCTAATCTATGATGCACCAGAACCCAAGCTAAATGAGACAATCGAGTCCCGATTATCCCTTCATCATTCGTTACGTGGTGTTACGCATATGTACGCAGTTAGGACAACACTATTGCCAGTCAATCAATAAGCTTTATCCCTTGGGAGATTCTAGATCCTCCGCCTTCTCTTTCCCACGTGCCAACTTCTCATCCGCTGTCAAGTCGCTCTCAGCCTTGCGTATCCGCACGAAGGCAATCATTATGACGAGCGATACCAACTGAACAGCGAGCTGATACCAGAACACATTTTGATAACTCCTCTTCAGGCCCAAATGGGCAGTCTCATGTTGCGTTACGTCTGCGAAGGAGAGTACAAAAGCGATTCCGAGGAAGAGCAAACTGTTGAGTAATGCTCCAGCGAGTCCTTGCTGGCTTGATAGAAGACTTGTGGTGATGAATATGTTGGCCACGTTGTAACTGATGTCAATTCCGACAGTGGCGCCAATCATAGCGGAAAAAACGTAGGCCCAGTAATTGGCTCCTGTAGGAGCCAAGGCAAAAAGTAAAGACGTAAGGATCCAACCAAAGGCACTCACTATGAGCAACACCGTGCCAGAAAGCAGATGAAGAACGTAGCCACCAGTAATAGCGATGATGCAACCTCCTAGACCCATTGGTGTGAACCAAGCTACAAGTTGCAGGGGCGAGCCTCCCATTATATCCTGCATGTAGAAAGTTCCGTAGAGAAGGAATACCCCGAACACGCCGTACGAGAGGAACAGGGCCAGGAACAGGGGTTTGATGTGGGGAATATCGAAGAGATCGGCAGGCAGTAACGGAGCCTTAGCCACCCACCCTTCGACGTAGACGGCAGCCATAAGTAGGAGCGAGCCAATAATTAGAGTGACGTAGATGTAGGGTGTCCTCCATCCTTGTGGCGCGTGCGAGCTGTCAGTGATGGCGTAAACCACGAGCACTAGGCCGGACACAATCAGGATAGATCCCATCCAATCCATCTCTATGCCCAATGCTTTTCTCTCTTCCGCGTCATTGGGCACAGTCCAGAAGGCAGCTAGAATGGTTGACAAGATGAGTATAGCACCAATCCAGAAGTACCATCCAAACGCCAGGTACTGCCCAGTCAGGCCAGCGAAAAAGACACCAATGAAGAAGCCCAGTGGTGCTGCGGCTCCGTATAGACTGAAAACCAGATTCTTCCTAGGACCAGGCCTGTATATCGCCCCCATGAGCATAACTCCAGACGGCATAAAAGCGGCACAGCCTAAACCCTGCAGAGCTCGGCAGAAGTCGAACATGAGCTGGTTTTGGGAAAAGCCGGCGATCAGAGACCAGACACAGAACCAAGCCAGACCACCAAGATACATCGGATAGCCCCCGTACATATCACCAAGTCGACCGAACGGCAAGAGGAAGGCTGCTGTGACGAGCGAGAAAGCACTTGATAGCCAGACTTGGGATGCCTGAGGTATATCGAGCTTCTTGACCACAGAGGGTAGAAGGACATTGAAGCCGCTGGCGAAGTACTCCTATAAGAAATACGTGTTAAAGTTGGACGACGAATCATGTTGGGAAGGGACCAAATGAGCGTACCACCGTGATCATAGATGCGAGGAGAGAGTAGCAGAAGGAGATTTCAGCCGTCAAGGATTTGAACTTTGGCGGCCTCTCGCGACCCAAGCGTTCTATCCGTGCTTTTTCATCCTCATCGACACCCTTAGTACCATTCTCATCCTGGTTTCGGCTGGCAACTGCTTCAAAGGCCCGGGACTGGACCTGAGCTATGGCGATGGAGTCGGTCGGTGAGGCGACGGGAGGGAGCGTACTTTGAACCATGGTGGACGATGGTGACTTGCCCCAAGCGAGCGAACAGTGGGGGAATGGATTGCATCATGGAGGGCAAAGACATGATTAAGTAGCGCCCACGAGTGATTGCAAAGGCGGAGTGATTTCAAAGCAGGAGTGCAAAATACAGGGTAGTCGGGCAATGGATGAAATGAGCTCTCGACGTCTTCGGAAATGACCAAATCGCGGTAGCGCATGCGCATGCTCACTTTCGTTACGGACCGAGCCCTCCAACCCTGATCTTTAAACCCTATTCTAGCACCCACCCCCACTCGCCTAGCTGAAAGCTTACTTTATGCTTGCATTATTCATGCAAGTCCATCGACGGCATATATTCCGTACATGCATTATGCCTTGATACAATGTACTTTTGCTTTGGTATATACGCGCTCGTAAGAGACGTCTGGTCAGGCGAGGACGCAATTACAGGCAGGTATACTTTTCCATTCGAAAGATTGGCTACTATTCAGTCGTTCTTGCTTATTCTTCTTCCCCCGGTCTGCAGTACTATCCATACCGATGTTTCCCTGGATGCCTCCAATCAAGCTGTCTAGTCTGCGTCGAGCATGGTAGGCAGTCAGTCTTCTCCTCTGAAGTCAATTTGTATTATATCGTGATGCACGTTTTTTTGTTTATTTTTCTCTTTTACTTACTATTTTTGAACTGTTACTATGTATTACTATTACCGAATCTCGTCAACTCGAAAAAGTGTGGTTGAGATTTTCGAAGTCAGACTATAACTTTGCTTGCAGATTACAGTTACAGTATAACATCAATCGATGTTCTCTTATAGTAGACACTTAATACCGTGATTTCAGCGTGTAGAGATCAGCTTCCCTCCTCATCTGTCCCTAACCAGTCCAATAAGTTCCGATTTCTCTCAGATCGTCGACCAGATCAGGCGGGTTCTCCAAACCAGCGAAAAAGCCCCCAAACTCGTGGTCTATTTGATTTGTCAGCGAATATTCCAGTCGATAAGAAATTTGTCGGCTTTGACACTACCTACTTCGGTACATAACCAGATTTCCCATCATCCGCAACACATCTTCGGGCCAGAAACCAACCGTATACTTGAAAAAGCTCACCAGCATCGGCGCGTCCGTACGCGCCCTCCGGTATATCCCCTCCCTAAATGGGAGTTCGGGGTCTTGAGCATACATATACACAGACGGCATAAATGAGTCAGTCAAATAGTATAGTGAGATACTGCGCAGGATCTCGTTGTGAGTAAGAACGGAAGGGCACTCTCCAGCCCTGACGTCAGCCCCTGCGAGTGGAAATTTAGTTTCGTTTAACAGACGGAATGGCAGAATTGTTTTCACGGGGATGCACTTACAGTCTATCCACTTCTCGCCCATCCAGGCCAGCTGACCCACAGGGTTGTCGTACAGAGAGAGGCCAATTGTGTTCGGCTGAGCATGACGTGAGCTTCCCTCCTCAATATTGTCTACTTACCTACCTTGTATATATGCATAGATACATAGCTGGTGCCATTGGAGGTCCAATCCATCGCTCGCTTGTGTTCAAACTGTTCCAACGGCGAGAGCGTAATCTCTCGCGCCGCGATCTCTTCAGAGGTGGAGCAGTAGAAGGGCACGACAGGAAAGTGTGCAGCCCTTGTAGTGGTATTGAAACTATCGTACAGAGTAAATGTCAGAAACCCGCCAATAGATGTTCCATGAACGCCAAAGGTCTTATATCCGAGAACATCTGTCATGAGAGTGTTAAAAACGCGGGCTGTGTCAGCTAATGTCCAGTTTCCAGGTGGTGAGGTCGAGAAGGCGACGCCTGGGAGAGATGGAACGACGACGTGGAAGGAGACTGGCTTTTCCGTTGACGTCTCCGCCTTCTGCGTCAATGGGTCGATAACGGGTAAAAATTCCATGAACGAGCCAGGCCAGCCGTGAGTCAAGAGCAACGGGATTGCGTCTGGATCATCGGAGATTTTATGAACGAAGTGAATAGTTAATCCTTCGATCGTGGCCGTGAAGTGCTTAAAGCTACATAAAATGTAAGACTCAAAGGTTAATTGTACCTTTAGGGAATATTTCACTAACCTGTTCAAATATGCTTGCTCCTTTTCCCAGTCAAACTTATTCAACCAATTTTCGCGAAGACTTTTCAAAACTTCCAGGTCGATACCAAGGTAGGATTCGATGCCAGGGTACTGAGGCTTCTCGGGAAGCTGGGTGTTCTTGATTAGTCTCATCATACGTGGGACGCCCCGCGATAGGTCTATTGTGAATGGACGCAAGTTGAAAGACTGATCTGATAGAATCGCTGCAGCAGCTTGAAGGCATAACAAGCTCAAAATCACAAGGGAGTTTAGTCTTGAAGCCATCACGGACGTTTGATGACAATTCTCAGAAGCCTAGACCACCTAGGTAGTTAAACTGTCAATTGCTCAGCTTGAGATCGCAATGACTTGATGTATGCTCTTCTCTATCAGGGCCTCTTTAAGTCCTCGTGCATCAAAATTAAGGACATTTGATCTTATGGTCATCCATACATGCGGCTGGTTTATGCACGGAGGGCACTGGTAAATCATCTGACCGTACGCTAAATCTGTATCTTGCCGTGTCTCCTTTCGGCCCGGAGCCTTTCATTATAGGACACTTAAGACGGCAATTAGCACTCATCAACTTGATCCCTTAGCTTCCACTTCGTCTAGGCAAAAGATTTCACTATGTCCTGCCTTGCAGGGCATACGCTACGGATATTAGCACCCCAGCAAGTAAGTTACGAAATGTTTTCTCAAGCCGGTCATTTTCACTTGTCCACGTGAATACAGCAAAAAAGCGGACGGAATCAGGTCATTGAAGATGGATAGACGCAGTGCACATTTGACTCAGTGTTACGTAGGAAAGAAGAGAGCTTATTCCTAGATCCTGCTACGGCAGTGTCGAACCTTTCGCTTACGACGCAATTCTTGTATGACGCCATTGATACCATTCATAACCTATTTTGTAAATGGGTGTACAGTTAGTATTGGTCTAGGCACATCTGTAAATCTCCGGAGCCCGGGCCGAGGGGCGGCGCGCGCCTATAGAACTAGTTGCCGATGAATTGACGCATTTAACAGAGCGGCATGGAGCGGGGACGGCCACATCGGAGACGGCCCGAGAGCTAAGTATCAGTCAAGTAAAGTGTGCTGCATGTGAGGGCTGACCATGCATTCTGATCTCGCTTGCTAGATTTGTAACATGAGAGCCAATGTTGGATCGCTTGGTCGGTCTTTGTGTACCACCAGGGTAATATGTTCTAGGCGTTCTATTTGGCGGGGTAGGCATTGTGGTTTGTAATCTTGGTTGATAACATGTCTTAGGCGTTCTATATAGGCGGGGTAGGCATTGTGGTTTGTAACATCGGTTGACTCCGAAGACTACTAATTGAATATGGCTCAACAGCTTCTTCGGATTGGGTTCAGACAAACTCTCTCACTCCATCTTCGAACTTACCTGCCAACCGTAGCCTGGCCTTTGCGTAGCAAATTTTCAACCCACCACTCCGTCACGATGTCGACGCTTCAGTACTATGCTTATCCTGACCATGGTGTCCGCCTGCGTGAGAAGAACAGCTACAGCCAAGCTGTTCGTGTTGGTGATCGCATTGAGTGTGCTGGTCAGGGTATGACATCCCTACAACACCATTCGAACCCAACCCCCCCTCCCTTCCCTTTCCCCTTGGCCCCTATTCCTCCTCGTCCAGCACCTGGTTAATTCGTCCCTAGGTGGCTGGGACTACACCTCCGGCGAGATGAAGAAGGACCTATACGAGGAGATCGACCAGGCTTTCAAGAACGTTGACTATAATCTCAAGGACGCCGGCGGTAAGGGCTGGTCACAGGTCTTCCGTGTCAACTCGTACCACACCGACATGAGCGACGAGGCCCTCCGCCACATGGTTAAGAACCTCAAGAAGTGGATGCCTGACCACCAGCCGTTGTTGACTTGTGTCGGTGTGACGAAGCTGGGTCTAGAAGGTATGCGTATCGAGATTGAGGTCTCAGCGTATGACGAGGAAGGCGCGGAGGAGGCGCGGAAGGCGAGGGCCGCGGTGGCGGAGAAGAAGGAGTGATTCAACGGTGGCGGACCTTTATATAGATACGAGTAGATTGCTAGGATTAGTAGCAATGGCAGCTCTATACCGACTCATAGCTTACGTAAATTGCATTGCTTAGGCCTTAAGGGTAACGCTTTGAAGATTCAGAATTGAGATCTTACTATTGGTACCGACTCCACAGGGATTGCTTCAACCTGCTTCATCTGCTTCACCCGCCCATCTGCTTCACTCGCACAACGCCAATGCGATATCCTCCTCCATGCCAAGCTGATCGAACTCCAGCACGTAATGCTCCCACACATTGGGTGGTCGGATAGCGCCAGCGGCGAGATTGCGGTTGATTGGAAATCAGGCCGGGTCAACCTCGGCAGTTACTAACTAGGACTAGTTAGGGGGCCTTGGTAGACTAGTAGAGATTTCTCGTAATAGTTATTCCATTCTATATAGCTATATCTATCTATTAGTTATTATAATACTATTATATTATACCTAGATTATATATAAATAACTTATTAATATTATACTATTTAATAAGTTATAAGCCTAGGTTCTATATAACCTAGAAATTATATAAATTATATAATAAGCTTTTTACTAAGACTTAGAGTTACTTTAGAAGAAATATTCCTAAAATTATTTATAATAGGTATTATTATATCTAACTATTATAAAATTTAGAAGTTAAAAGGTACTAAGAATTATAAATTATAGGAAATTATTATATATATCTCTCTTATAATTAACGACGTATTTAAGATTATTAAACTAGAATATAAACTACTAACTAACCCTAACTTACCTATTACTAGAGGAGTAAAATTACTTATTAAGAAGACGGATAAGTATAAATAGGAAAAGTATATTAATTTAAAGAAGTAAGTACTTACTACTATTTATCTTACTATACTACTATCTTTAATAGAAAATAGGAATATTAGAACCCTAAGCTTATTACACCTTATTAGTTAGTTAATAAGTACCCTAGATTCCTTTCCTAGACTAGCGCGAATATTAAAAGTCTAATATTTCTTCGCATTCTACCTATATCTACACCTACGCTCTATAATATTTTCTACTTAAAATAAGTTATATAACTTATTTCAGTCTACTTAGCACCTTAAAAACGAAGAAAATTAGTATATAGGTTTAAAAGATATATCAGAATAAGTGTATTTATATACTAAATTCTATACGCCTAGAATAATTAGATTAATAACAAAAATCCTATTATTATTTATAAATTACCTATTCTACTATATTACCTACTAATATATCTAATATTAGTCTAAATAGAGGGAAATATTACGTCTTATTACTAGGTATATAATACTATTAGAATAATCTATATCGGTCTATTAGTGTATTAGCTAATGCTATCGCATTTACAGGCTACCTACCTACTAAAATATCTGATATACTTCCTACTATTCACCTCACCTACTAACGTGTCTGATATCGGTCTGAATTAGGGGAAATATCCGTGGTATTAATAGCCTACTATATCTGATATACTCCCTACTATTCACCCTACCTACTAACGTGTCTAATATACTCCCTACTATCTACCCTACCTACTAACGTGTCTGATATCAGTCTGAATAGGGGGAAATATCCGTGTTATTAATAGCCTACTATATCTGATATACTCCCTACTATTCACCCTACCTACTAACGTGTCTAATATACTCCCTACTATCTACCCTACCTACTAACGTGTCTGATATCAGTCTGAATAGGGGGAAATATCCGTGTTATTAATAGCCTACTATATCTAATATACTCCCTACTATTCACTCTACCTACTAACGTGTCTAATATACTCCCTACTATCTACCCTACCTACTAACGTGTCTAATATCGGTCTAAATAGGGGAAAATATCCGTGTTATTAATAGCCTACTATATCTAATATACTCCCTACTATTCACGTCACCTACTAAACGCCAGGTAGTAGGAGTAATTTTCTGACGTAAAAATCTTGAATTTTTACAGGCATTTTCTAGTTAGCTTATAGTATAATTAAAACTCTAATAATAGTAAAAGAAATATAGGCTAAATTAAAGTTATTATATAAGATAGATTCTTATACTATTAAGAAAGTAATATACTTTACCTTATATAAGCTTTACTTAGATTAATTTAAAGACCTTTACACCTACCTTACTAAATTTAAGGAGTATATAAATAAGCTCTTATAAATAAGGAGTCTACTAGAAATAGATTTTTAGATAGTAGTCTTTAAAAGGGGCCTATTAGATAAGATAAAGGAAGTAGTTTATACCCTTACTAAAATTACTTAATCTAGGGGTAAGTTATAAGATTTTAAGTATATTACTATATTATTAGTTAATAGGTTTATACCTTTAAAGACTAAAGAATCTAAGGTATATACTAGTAATTTTAGTAAATAGCTAAAATAAGGCTAATATTAAAATAAGCCTAGTAATAAGAGCTAGAGTAATAATTATAAGAAATATATATTCTATAACTACTAATATAATATAAAAGACTACTAGTATATTAATTTAAAGCTAGAACTAGAAGGATTTATTTCTAAAATAAAGAAAGAGTTAGAGGTATAGAATAAATAATAGTATTAAGGTAGAGGTCCTAGTTATTAATAAAGTAAATAAAACCTAGATAGAATAAAATAGGATAAATTCTATACTACTTACTTTAAGCTTAGCTTATAATAGAATAATAAGTCTTATAAGATTATTATTAACTTAAGAGACTAAGAGTATATCTTCTAGAACTAATCTAAGTTTATTAATTATTTATTAGTCTAGAATTATACTATATTAGAACTAATTAGGGGTAAACTAGTAATAGTTAAAGGGATTAGAATAGTATAGATCCTAGTAATTATTAATAATAAGGTTAGTAAATTCTCCCTAACTAATATTTACTATATATTAAATATTAAATATAGCCTCCTATCTATTATATAACTAGACCTATAAGATTATATATATACTAGTAGTAGAAGGAAGAATATATTCTATAATAAATAAGGTAAGGAGGTATTATAAGCTTTCCTATATAACTATATATACTAGCTAGATATTATATAAATTAATTAGATAAGGGTATTCTACCTTAAATTAATAGTTCTAGTTAAGAATAATATATCTTAGACCTAATAATATAAGAGATATAGATATATTAGTATAGAGGTTATTAAAGCTATAGTATATACTACTAATATTAATTATAAGGCCGCTAATTACTTATAAAGGTACGAGAAATAGGAACTATATAAGAGTTATATATTAGAGAAAATTACCTAAATACCCTTATAGTTATTAATACCTAGAGTTACTATCCCTAGCTAATACTAGTATATTAACCTAGTATTAGTAAGCTATATAACTACCCTTAGGGGGTATACTAATATAATAGTATCTATATATAAAGTAATAGGGTTTACTTAAATAGATTATATAACTAGTCGGGTAGAGTTACTATAAAAACTCGAGTTCTAAATAAAATATTAGTATAACTAGAGGTATAAAATAGCCTTTATTTAAAGTAATAATAAACTAGTTTAGAGCTATAAATATTAATAACTCTTTTAGGAATATAGGATATTTATTACCGTATTAGCTCCCTATAACCCTTATTAAAATAGGATTACTAAATAGAAGAACTAGATACTATTTAGTAAAGTTAGAATAGTTCTTATTAACGCCGGATTATTATAAGAGTTCTAGGGTAAGGCTATCTACTATATTAATTATATTAAGAACCTTATACCTAGTAAGGATAAAAAGTCCCCCCTTAAGAAATAGTATAGTTATAAATATTAATTAATATATCTAAAGCTATTTAAATATTAGTACTACTCGTTTAATATATTACTAAATAAGAAGAAACTAGATAATAAGGCTATTAAATACTACTTCCTTAGTTATAATAGTAAGAGTATCTACCGCGTATAGGATATTAAGGGATAACGTATTACTTAACTAGTATATATAGTATTTAATAAGAGGGCTACTATATTATTAATAGATGATAATAAGCTCCTAATAGAGAGAGACTCTAGTAATAACGATAATATAGTAGACCTTCTAGCCTAGCTCTAGACTAACTAATTAGATAGCGGTAATTAGGCCTTAGAGGGAGTAATTACCCCTAATTAATAGGGTATTAAGGGAGTATTAGATAATACTAGTAATACTAGTAATAGATTAGTAATAACTTTTCTATCTAGCTAATTAATATTAGGCCTAACTAATAATAATAAGTTAAATAACTAGACTACTAAAAATAGTAGAGCGGAGTTAGAATTACTAACTAATTAATATTAGAATAGTTAGGATAGTTAAATACGCTAAATTACTACTATAATACTATTAGCTATTATTAATAAATAATCGACTTAAAATAATAAATCTTAGAGAATTATTCCTAATATATTATACTATTCTATTTATAATAAACTATAGTTTAATTATAAATAAATAAATAAGAGTAGTATAAAGTCTTCTAATAACTCTAATAGATTTAGAGCTATACTTACCTGCGTTATTACTAGTATTAAGAAGTATCCCTACCTAATATTAATAGATAAGGCTCTTAATAGGCCTAATAGTAATAAATAGCTTACTACTACTAAAGAAGAACTAGCTAATTATAATAAGTAGATAATATAGTAAGAATTATATTAACTATCTTATAAAGTATATATATTACTAGAGAGGTAGGTCTTATCCTATAAATATAGGCTAATAGGTGAAATAACCTAATATAAAGTATACTAGGTAGTTAAAGGCTTCTACTAAGTTAAGGGGATTAATTTTAATAAAATATTGTTATTAACCCTAAAGGTATTATTATAATAACTCCTCCTAGCTCTAATAGTTAAATATAGGCTAGTTATTAAGTATTTAAATATTATTATAACCTTAAAATTACTTATTTAGGAAGAAATCTAGGTAGAGTAACCCTACTACTTTACTAATAGCTAATAAGGATACTCTTATAAACTAAATAAAGCTTTATATAACCTTAAATAAGCTTCTTATAAATAGTATAAAACCCTTTATAAGGTACTTAAGTCTCTAGGTTTTAAGCGCCTTAAATATAATTATTATATAATTATTAATACTATTATAAAAGTTATTATTACAGCTTATATAGATAACTTACTATTTATAATATATAATCAAGACTTAATTACTTAAATAAAGAAGGAACTTAATAAGAGGTTTAACTTTAAATATATAAGAGATATAAAAGACTATTTAGGAATATATATTATTAAAAATCTAGATATATATTCTATTTAAGTTAATTAAATAAAATATATTAACTAATTATTAAAATAACTAGGTATAAAAAAATATTTACTAGCTAAGTTACTTATAGAATAGGCTAATATTACTATTACCCCTAATAGCTATATAGCCTCCTTATCTAAAAGGGAGGCTTATTAGTCCCTTATAAGAGTACTTAACTAGCTAAGTATTATAACTAGGCTAGATATTATATACGCTATTAGTAACCTAAGTTATTTACTTAATAACCCTACTCTATAATATATAAATATAGTAAAAAGGTATTACGACCCGTCGTCTTCTAACTAGAAGGCTCTAGAGTCTAGGTAGATCTCGTAGAGAGGAGTGTTAAGGACTAGGGTAAATAGGCTTCGTACTAAACTAGTCTAATACAGGTTAAGTATTATATTTAGTATCTAGGAGATATCTAGGTTAATAATATAAGTTAAGTATAAAGCTCCTATCTAAGTAAGAACGCACGCTTTTTATATAGATATATAAGATCCTGTTAAGAGGTATAAGTCGGTAGACCGATCCATCTAATCTACACGTAGCTCCTATAGTTTAGTAAGCTGATCTACCTAATCTACCTATAGGTCGAGTCTCTTTCTAGACTAATCTACCTAACGGTGACGAGAAGTGCCTTCGCTAGGCGTAGTATAAGGACCGCTAGTCTATACTCGTAATATTAGCTCCCCCTCTAAGAATTATTATCCCGATAATCCTAATTTCTATAATGCCTACTAATAGGTATAAACTATTAAGCTCTTTCCGTCGTCGTTAGCTATTATCGTCGATCGCGCCGGTAACTCTAATGCGCGTCTATAAGAACTACGAAAAGGCTAGGCGCCTAGAGAAGTATAAAGTAGGTGGTTCGTCCGATCGCTGCGTGGAATGCGCCCGACTAGGCTATAACTGCGATCTCGCTCCTTTCTCTCCTACTTATTAGGCTCGCGTTTAGAAATAGCGCGATGCTAAGTTAGTAGAGTAGAAGGCTTTCTAAAAGGAGGCCTAGGCTTAAATAGTTCGTCTTACTATAGAGCTAGAAATATTAGAGCGAGTTTAAAGAGAAATGGTTGAAGGGGAACTATAAAATATCGAGGAGGTCGAGGTTAATAAGTAAATAGCTAATCCTTCCCCTAACGACTTCCTCTTTAATATTCTTTTAGAATAGGTTAAAGTCCCTCCTAACTTTAACTGGTCTGGGTTTACTATTATTAGCGGAACTATTATAAGAGGCCCTAGTAGTTCTCAAGGTTCTTAATTAGTTCCTAGGTACTTTCCGAATCTTTATACCCTTTCTATTTTACTAGGTACTTCTAACTCTTATATACTAGAATTCTTTCGGCTTTAAATTCGTTTTCCTCTTCTATTTTAAAATAGAAGGTTTCTTATAAGGGTATATTAGGATCTACTAGTTCTAATATTAAGATATAGAATACTAGATAGATTTTAGTATCAGGTAGAAGCTATAATTTATAGTTAACAGGCCCCTTATTTCTAATAATTAAAAATAGTCCGACCTTAATATAGTCTAGTTTCCTACTTAGTCTTATACCTTTCAAATTTTTTGTAAGGAGGTATACTTTATCCCCCTTCTTTAGCTAAGGACCTAATTTTATTTTCTTATTTACTAACTTCTTTATAGTAATATTAGCCTTGCTAATTATATGCTATATATCTTTATATAGGCTTTTTATATTAGAAGTTAATACCAAGGCTTTTTTAGTATCTAGTCCTTATCAAGGATCTAAGAATAAGTTTACGTGTCGACTATAGTTTATAAAAAACGGTGACAGCCTTATTATATCTAACCTTTTATCGTTATATGCTAACTATACTATTAGGAGTAATATAACCTAATTATTTTGCCTTTTATTAACGTAGTATCTAAGGTATACTTCTATTATCTAATTAGTACATTTAGTCTATCTATCCGTTTAAGGGTAATAGGCTGTTAATATTCGTAGTTTAGTTCCTATTAACGCGATTAAAGTCTTCTAATAGTTTAATATAAAGAGTTTATCTCTATCTGAAGTTACTAATTCTAGTATACTATAATCTCTAATTAGTCTATCTAATAAAATGAATCCAAGCTAACTAGTATTATAGGATTCCTTATATAGGATTATAATAGTATACTTAGTAAGTTTATCGACGATAACTATTATTAAGTCGTACTTATTATTAGTTACCGGGTTAACTAACCGAGGTAGTTTTATAATAAAGTCCATCGTAACGTCTTTCTATAGTGTGTCTAGAACTTTAGTAAACTGAATTTATCTGTACTTGGCATGTCTTGTAGATTTATTCTACTGGTAGTATATATATTCCCTGATATATTACTCGACTAACGCTCGCAGGTTTAGTGCGGCGTATACTCTTTAAATGAGTTCTAATATTTTAGATACTCCTAGATATCCTAGTAAAGGATTATTATAGTAATCCCTAATTACTTCTTCTATTACTTTTAGTAGTAAGTATAGCTTCTATTTATATAGTAACAGGTCCCGGCTAGGCTATTCCTTCCTAAGTTGTCCGGCTAGGTTGTTATTCTCGTATACTTCCTTTAAATTAGGAACTGCATGTGTCGTAACTCGCATAGTCGTAGCTAGATTCCTTACTAGTACTAACGACCTATCGTTTTCTTATTTCAAGATAGGTTAAGTAGTAATATCTTTTACTTATATATAGTTAGATTATCTACTTAAAGCGTCTACTCGTCTATTATCTTTTCCTAGGGTGTATTAAATTTTAAACTTATATTGCCTAAGGAGTTTAGACTATCGAACTTATTATCAATTTAATTCTTTTATAGTCGTGAAACCTACTAAATTTTTATAATCGGTGAAGATAGTAAGTTCCGAACAGCTTTCGGTATATACTCTCTAATGCTATAGAGAATAGACGACTACTAAAAGCTCTTTGTCGTGTATATTATAGTTCTATTCTACTGGAGACATCTTACGTAAGTAGTATACTACTAGATACTACTTGCCGTCTCTCTACTAATAGAGGTATACTCTAATTATAAGATCCGAAGCATCTGTTTTAATACGTACCGGTTCTCCGTTACAAAATATATAGAGTACCGGAGGATCTATATAAGCTTGCTTTAGTTCTTTAAATACTTTCTTCTAGTTAGTATCCCATCGAAATCCCGTATCTTTCTTAGTAATTTCCGTTAGTAGCAAGGCTTTCTTAGAGTAGCCTTCTATAAAACGTCTATTAAAGTTAGCGAATCCTAGAAACCCTTATACTAATTTAATATCGTGTGGTGTAGGCCATTCCTATATAGCCTGAATCTTCTTAGGGCTTATACGAACGCCTTTAGTTATTATTATAAACCCTAAGAACTTAACTAAGGTCTTATAAAACTCGCATTTCTCTAGCTTTAAGAGGAGTCTAGCTTATAATAAGCATGTTAATACATCTTATATATAAAGGATATATTCCTCAAGATTTTCAGAGTAAATTAATATGTCGTTAAGGTATACGATCGCTGTAAGATCTAAATAAGCTCGTATAACATTATTAACTAATGCCTAGTAGGTTACTAGTACGTTAGTAAGACTAAACGGCATGACTAGATACTCGTAATATCTATATCGAGTCCTAAATACTATTTTCTATTCGTTACCTTCTTTTATTCGAATCAAGTTATACGCTCCTCGAAGATCTAG
>JAABUR0100000244.1_pt1 | contig 127015 bp, 134 predicted proteins | sample 5560091 | NCBI WGS metagenome assembly JAABUR01 (sample SAMN10711879, study PRJNA513375) | rock metagenome | isolation source: Antarctica rocks | place: Antarctica: Victoria Land, University Valley sud | reverse complement strand
GCCGCCTGAGCGGCGGCTACTCGACCTCGAGCCTGACCTCACCCCGCAGGCCGCTGGTGTCGGCTTCCAGCGAGCTCGTGAGGTCGCCGAGCGAGCGGGTGACGAGCCCGGCGGCAAGGCCCTCGAGGGGCGAGCCGCCGCCGCCTTCGGACTCCATCATCGCGATCACCTGCTGGGCGAAGGCTCCGGCGTCGAGCGTGGAGACCGCAGCGCCCTCGACCCCCTCGATCTCCGTGGGCGTGGCGGCGGCCAGCTCGCCGGCGGTCTTCGGATCCTGGGCGGCCACGAAGACTCCGTCGACCACGCCGAAGACGACGCGCTTGGGGCCATCTCGCTTCTCGTCGTCCAGCGGCGTGTAGGAGGTCGTGCCCTGCGAGTCACCGATGACGCTGCGCTCGCTCGGCTCCTGCTCGACGAGCGCGTACAGCCGCTCGTCGCCCTTGGGCTTCTCGATTGTCACCGGGGGCTCGCCGCGGCGCTCCTGAGCCCGCGGCAATCCATCCGCGAGCTTCGCGAGCGTGGCCTCGAAGGCTTCGGGATCGCGCAGCTCGGCGCGCACTGCGAACTTCGCGGGGAAGCTCTGGGTGGCGCTCAGGTCCCCGGAGAGCTGGTCGATCACGTCGCGGTCGATATCAATGCCGAGATCGGTCTCGAGCCGGCCCTTCTCGAGCTCGTACTCCGCGAAGCCCTCGGGATCGGCGGCCTCGCCCGCGCTCTCGGCAAAGCGGAAGAACTGCGACAGATCCCTGATGGCGGTGGCCGCCTCGCCCTTGCGCACGACCACGCCGGGAGACTCCTCGCCGGCGGCCAGCGGCAGATCCTCGTCGGTCAGGCCGTCGGGGTTGGTCTTCACCGCATAGTCGAGCTCGACGCCGCCGTCCGTCACGTCGGCGGTCACCCCGAAGGTCTCGAGCGCGGCAACCCACTTGACCCGCCGCGCCTGCGCCGCGTCCGGTGTGGCGAGTAGTCCGCGAAGGTCCCCAGCGACCCGCACGAGCGGGTCGTCCGGCAGATCGCCCATTGAGTCCTCGAGCGTCGCCGAGTCGAGGCCGTCGTCGCCGCCGGCGCGCGCGAGCGCGGCCTCGACGTCCTCCCGCGAGTCCGCGAAGACGACGACGTCGTCCTTGACCGCGGAGAAGGTGTCGTCGTCCTGATAGAGGGTCGCACCCTCCGCCTCGCCGATCTCCTTGGCGGTCCCTTCGCTCTCGATCAGCTCCGTGAGCTTGTCCGCGTCCTGGACCTGCCAGGCGCCGATGAGCTTGTTCTGCTCCAGGGCCTCAGCCGTCGGGGCACCGATCACCACCTCGTTGCCGAGCAGCGGCTTGATGTCGTCCTCGTAGCTGAGCTCCTCCTCCTTCAGGCTCTTCTCGAGCTCACCGGTGAGCTGGTCGGCGAAGGGAATCTTCTGGAGGAGGTCCCTGGCGGCCTCGTAGCGCTCTCCCTCGAAATCGGTCGAGACGGTGATCACGAGCGAAGCGTCCTTGGGGAGGTACCCCAGCGCCTCGTCGAGGCCGCTGCCGGACGAGTCGCTCCCGCACGCGGGCGCGATGGCCACGACGGCAACGGAGGCGACCAGGGCGGCGACGCGGCGCACGTGTCCCACAGTACCGTGCTGTTCAGCCATTGGGGGCGCGCTCGATGAGCTCGATGCGGTAGTCGTCCGGATCGCGCACGAAGCACAGCCGCGAGCCGCCCTCACGCACCTGGTAGGGAGGCTTCTCGGGCTCGATGCCGTCGGCGCCGAGGCGCTCGAGCGTCCCGTCCAGGTCATCGACCGTCAGCGCGATGTGGCCGTAGCCGTTGCCTAGCTCGTAGGGCTCGTCGCGGTCCTTGTTCCACGTGAGCTCGAGCCTCGCACCGTCCCCGGGCAGGGCCATGAAGACGTTCACGGCCTCGTCGCGGATCGGCATGCGAGCCGACTCCTCGAAGCCGAGCTTCGTGTAGAACGCGACCGAGCGGTCGATCTCGAGGATCCGGTAGCAGGTGTGGATGAGCTCGCTCATTCGAGGCGAAAGGTAACGACTCGGACGGAGAGAGGGTGGATACCATCCGCCGCCGGGCGAGGTAGCTCAGTTGGTAGAGCACACGACTGAAAATCGTGGTGTCCCCGGTTCGATTCCGGGCCTCGCCATTCGAAGGGCTCACGGAGAGTCGCTGCAAGTTGCTGCCTTCTTGCGAGCGCTCCGGAGCGACCACCTCTGCCACTCCCTGGGCGATTTGGACCCTCGGACTCCAATTCGGAGTCCAGAACCCCTTCGACAGCCAGCCGAGACACGATCCCTAGATCACCGCGCTCACCGCGGGCTTCGCCGCAACTGGCAACACGACATTCAGCCTGTGGCAGCGAACCGAGGACATGCGGCGCTTCGCTTTCGCGACGGGCGAGGGCATCGAGCGGTGATCGAGACCGACCGGCGCCGCCGCATCCTTGACGAGCAGCTCGCGGTGCGGTTCGCACGGGCTTCCGGAAGATGGACGTCCGCCCAGTGCAGGATCGCCACGATCGCGCCATAGAGATCGCGGCCAGCCCCGGTAAGGACGTACTCGTACCACTCGGGGTGGTCCGGTAGCGGCGCCGCTCGCGAGCAGGCCGTCGGCCACCAGCGCCTTCAGCCGCGCCGCCAGCACGTTGCGAGCGATGCCGAGGTTACGAGCCAGCGTTGACCATATGGACTCGGGCGCGAGGCGCTCGAGCACGGCCAACAGCAGAACCGCGGGCTCGAGCACGAAGCGTCCACTTTCGGGGATTGCGCGCCTCCAGCTGGCCTCTGCGCTGCTTGAGATCGGGGACCCAGAGCGGGCTCGCGAGCAGCTGGTGACTTCGGATGGGCAACCCGATCTACCACCGTTTCCCGTCTACGAGACGCTGTGTTACGAACTCTTGGTGCGTGCAGAGCTGGCGCTTGGCGGCCAAGAGCGCGCAGACCAATTCGCCGCACGTGCTTGGGCTCCTGGAGGAGGCGCTGGCGGCGTCGGCGGCAGCTGAACAAGCCGACGCGCCGGTCGAGGGCGCTCGGAGCGTGCGCACTGTGGATAGGCACCTGTCTCGGATCTTCGAGAAACTTGGAGTCAACTCCCGCACTGCGGCAACAAGCGTCTTCGAGCGCGCCCGGAGCGAACAGCCGTCCCGAACCGATTGACGGGTAACTGCTCAGGAGGCAAGCTCCGGATCCTCATCGAAGATCCAGCGCCGACGCGGGGGCGGTCAATGTGATCTACGGGTCTGCCGGTCCCGGCCTGACCGTGACTGACGACGAGATTTGGACCCAGGACAGCTTGGGGATCGTCGATTCGTCCGATCCGTTCGACGAGTTCGGTTTCGCTGATCGCCGGAGACTTCAACGCCGGAGCCGTCAACGTGCCGGAGTTCTGCCGCTCCTGGGAACGGCGCCCGCGGCGCCAGCTCGGCGCGGTCCGCAAGGCAACGGTCGCGCTCGGCGAGGATCCCGAACGCGGCGATCGAGCCGCTCGACGCAGCGCGCGTCGGCCGCGCGGCACACGGCGCCGCCTTCGTCGCGGGGTCGGTCGGCGAGTGGGTCGACCACCAGGTCGCCCGCCGGAGCTCGGGCTAGCTCAGCTCGGGGGATCGCGCTCCCCCTGCGCCGGGGGTTCGGCTAACGCTCTTTCTGGCGTAGGCTGGCGCCCAAAATCAGCGCGGCCACAGCGATCACGAACCCAATTGCTGGAAGCAGTAGATCGGGGCTGCCGGCGTCGAGTATTTCCTCCACCAAGATGCCGCCGGACGCCCCCGCTACCACAAGTCCGACTGCGTTAGCGGCAGTGCTCGATTTCATCGTCTCACAACGCTAACCGCGAAGGGCCTTTGCGCTCCGGGTGCCCATGTGAGTGGGACGTGCTCATGTCTTGCAGCTACCCGCGATGGGGGGCGGGGAAACGGCCCGTGCGCGCTCTAGCGCCGCCTCCACCTGGCGCTCGATTCACTAGCCCAGCTCGGGCGGTGCCGGGTGATGTCGAGCACCGAGCGGGCGGTGATCCGGTTGGGCCACTCGTCGGGAACATCGGGCGCGAGGCGCTCCCGGCCGGTGATCGCGGCGCCGCGAGTCGACCGAGCGGCACGAGCAGCGCGGGGAAGAGCACGCCGTAGGCGTTGAGCACCCACGAGAGCCCAGCGAGGTTCTCGTCCGGGAAGGCGCTCACCGCCGACCGGTGAGCCCCCCGCATCGTGGTGGAGCTTCCACCTCCCCCGCGGAGCGTGGGCAGGGCTCGCGGTTCTCAAAGCGGTCAACAATCGCCCGCAGCCTGAGACCTGATCCGGGTTCCGCTTGGTGACGACGGCCAGCAGTGGCGGTCGCGCCGGCCAGAGGCTCGGATGATGGGATCAGCGTCGCCGCATCCCTCGACGAGCTGGTCGGCACGCCTGTTTCTTCGGACCAACCGGCGCCGTCCCCGGGGCCGCTGGCCGGTCGAAATCCGCGACGAAGTCCTTTCAGGTCCTAAACCTGAGGCTGGTGAGGGTTTTCGCGTCTTGGCGCTTCGCCGAGCAGCTCATCGGGGCGTTTTCCGTTTCAACCGCCTGAATCGAAGCAGGAGGTGGGCCGAGCCTGGTCGGTCGCCCCCTCATAGGACCATCGGACGGACCCTGCGGATCGCCCCGGTGCCGCTGTCGGCCGTCGGGCCAACGTCGACTGGGGTCGACCGAGGTGCCGCCGGATCCCTAACGGGGCGATTCTCGGGGTCGGCCGTCTTTCCCGGGCTTCGCAACTAGGTGTGGCACCGATATAGATAGGTATACTATCTAGCCATGCCGGATCGAAGAACACAGTGGATCCGCGGCGTGCTCGACCTCTGCGTTCTCGGGACGCTCCGTGGCGGCGAGCGCTACGGCTACGACATCGCGCGCCGTCTCGAGCAGGCGGGCCTGGGGCGAGTAAAGGGCGGCACCCTCTATCCGCTGCTCGGCCGCCTGGAGGAGGCGGCGCTCCTGACCCCCGAGTGGCGACCGGGCGAGCGCGGGCCCGGACGCAAGTACTACCTGCTGACTGACGCGGGACTCGAGCTCCTCGACGAAGCGGCGGCCGAGTGGCAGGCCTTTGCCGCGCAGACCACCGAACTCATCCAAGAGAAAGGAACCAGATGATGACCAACGCCGAATACCTGACCTCATTGCTCGCCACCCTCGACCGCAGCGAGGTCGCCAATGCCCGCGCACGCGACCTCGTGGCGGAGGTTCAAAGCCACCTCGAGGAGAGCGGCGAGGATCCGCTCGACGCCTTCGGCCCGCCGGACCAGTTCGCCGAACAGCTGATGTCCAGGGGGCTCGACGAGCCCGACCTTGGCGCGAACCAGGGCTTTGAGATCCGCACTTTCCGAGCGACCGCGTTTGACGAGATGGCGGTGCTCAGCGACCTCGGCTCAGACGGATGGGAGCTTGTCGGGGTGCGTGACTTCGGGCTCCACGCGCGCCGTCCGCGGGAGGCCGGCTCGGCGCGGCGCTGGAACTACCAGCGGCGCATGGGCGTGCGGCGCGGACCGATCCTCGAGGCGATGCGCGGCGAAGGCTGGAGTCCCTGCGGCCAGTGGTCCTGGTTTCACTACTTCAAGCGCGCTGTCTGATCGCGGGAGTCGGCCAGCGCTAGTACCGCATCAACAAACGTTTGCCCGTTCCACCACCTTGCGGAGGGCCGGGTTGCAGGCGTTGCGGTTGCGCCAGCCGATGTAGCGGCGGATCATGCGTCCCTGTTCGGTGGCGCTCGTGGCTTACCGATTGCCGCAGTAGATTGAGACCGATGGCGAACATCTATAGCCCGGACTTCGAAGCGGGCAAACGCCCGGAAGGCTTTCGCAGCAGGCGAGCACGCATCGGATATGAGCTGGGCTCAGAGCTGATCGGATGCAGCTTATGGGAGCTGCCGCCTGGCGAAGCGGCCTACCCGTATCACTTCCACTTCGCGGACGAGGAGCTTGTCATCGTCATTCGCGGACGGCCAACGCTGCGCACGCCCGACGGTCTGCGAGAGCTCGACGAGGGTGAGGCGATCCGGTTTGGGCTCGGCGAGGAAGGCGCCCATCAGATCCTCAACCGCAGCCCGGAGACGGTCACGTTCCTTGCGGTCAGCAGCCACGGACGCCCCGACATCGTCGTCCGTCCTGACTCAAACACGCTCAGCGTAGGCGAGCGGCTGCCGCGTGGCGGAGGCCTGCGCGCCGTCTTTCGCCGTGAGGACGCCGTCGACTACTGGGACCGAGAGCAACCGCCCGAAGCCTAGGTTCGCCCACTCGCGCCGCGACGAACAGCGACGCTGCACTTCGTCCGCGGCGGGAATCTGACGGGCGCCAGCCCGGACGGTTGCTCGTCGCGCTGGCTGTTGCGTAAAGGTTCATCAATCTCGGGCGGCTCACCCGGCTCGGTCGTCCCGGGGCCTCCGCCCCGACTCGGTATTGGTGTGAGAAGCAGCCCGGCTGACAGACACAGGGCGCCGTCAGCTCATCAGGCAATCGAAGTGAGGAAGCGCTCGAGCCGGTCGGCGAACCCTGGAGCCGCGGCAACGAAGTGCCCGGCACCGGCGGCAACCAGGCGCTCCGCGCGGAGCTCGGCAGCGAGCGCGTCGCAGATCCGCTCAAGCGCTTCGGCATGGTCGCCGGAAGCAACGAGCGAGCGGATGCCCGCGTCACGCAGCATGTGAAGGGGCGGTCGAGCTTCGCCTGGCAGCCGCCCGCCGTGTGCGCGGCGAACACCCCGCGCGACGTCTTCAGGCAGCGGTCCATCGTCGACGTTCGGAGCTCCCGCGAGCCGCAGGAACTCGCGCAGGGTCGATGGGTCGGCGCTGAGGCCCTCGCGGAGCACGACATCGCCGAGGCGCTTGAGGTGGGCGACCTCCGGGTCGTCAGGGACCAAGTGCCAGAGCGGCGGTTCGATCAGCGTCAAGGAACGCACCTGCTGAGGCCGGCGTGTCGCTGCGAGAAGCGTCCCCAGCACTCCATAGGAGTGCGCGACGATGTGCGGGCGAGAATCGAGCAACGGAGCGAGATCGGTTGCGTCAACCTCGAAGTCGTGACGGCCTGGCGGACTGGGCGGATAACCGCGCCGGTGCACGAGCGCGAGGGTCCATTGGGTGCTCAATGGCCCGAGCCCCCGCCCACGTCGTGGCCGGACTTGCCCCACCGTGAACCAGCAGCACTTCCGGGCCCTGGCCCTGGCGCACCACGCTGATGTCATCCGCCCTGGACACTGCTGCGCCTCGGGGAGCCGCGGCGTTCTACATCGTGGCCTTTGCCATGGCCGAACGGATGAGCTCGCCGGTGCCAAACCATCCCCAGTAGATCCGGTGGCTCTGGATCAGGCCGTCGCTGATCTCCATGACCTCGGCGATGTCGATCTGCTCCCCGTCGGGAAGCGTGCGCGGGTACTCCCAGAAGAGTGTGTGCCCGTCGCAGAGGTAGTCGCCGGTCCGGTACCAGCGAACGAGGTCGTTGGGGCGCCGCCGCGTACCCTCGGTGAGGAAGCGGTGGATCTGCTCATGGCCGCTGAGCACCCCGGACCCAGCGTCGGGGAGGATGGCCGGGACGAGGGGGCTCTCGAAGGTGGCATCATCGGCGTAGAGCGCCAGCAAACCATCCACGTCGCGACCGCGGGCGCGCTTGTGCCACTCCTCGAATATCCATGCGCACTCTTCGCGGTCAGCGCCCACCGGCCAGGGAGATTAGCTGCCGGTGGGCAGCTCGCGTCCTGCTCCCGCAGCCCCGGCCGCCAAACGTGGCAGCGTTGCCGGAGGCAGTGCATGCTCAACACGGATTGGGACCGAACTCGAAGGACGGGTCCGGCCACGCGCGCCGAGAAAACCCCAGGTCTGTGCGCCAGTCCAGGCGTCGGTCACTCGTTCCCGCGGTCGCCAAGACCGTTAGGCGTCGTTTGGCGCCTCGAGGGTTCGAATCCCTCCCCCCTCCGCTCTAGCCGCCTACCTCGACCCAACGACGCGGGCCGCGACCTCGCCATGGCACGACCTGCCACCGACGGTCGTCGATCGCGCACTCACCCAACTGCGAGAAGATCTCGACACCGGCGAGTGGCGGCGCCGCTACGGCCATCTGCTGACCCGCATCGAGCTCGATGTCGGCAGCGACTCATCACCGCCGACCGGTGACCCCCGCATCGTGGTGGAGCTTCCACCTCCCCCGCGGAGCGTGGGCGGGGCTCGCGGTTCTCAAAGCGGTCAACAATCGCCCGCAGCCTGAGACCTGATCCGGGTTCCGCTTCGTGACGACGGCCAGCAGTGGCGGTCGCGCCGGCCAGAGGCTCGGATGATGGGATCAGCGTCGCCGCATCCCTCGACGAGCTGGTCGGCACGCCGGGTCGAGAGCCGCCGAGTGAGCAGCTAATCGCAGGCCGTAGCGCCCGGTGCCCTGTAGCCTTTAGATCATGGCTACGCGCAAGGTAAGCCTGCCGCTCGACGAGGAGCTGATCCGTCGCACGCGTCTGCAGGATCGCGGTGGCGCCGGCAAGAGCGACGTTGAGGTCATCGAGGACGCACTCGCCGTCTATCTCGGACTGAGAGCGCTTGATGACGCGCGCGCACAAGGCACGTTCGATCCCGAGCAAGCCGATCGCCTGGCAGTCGAAGAAGTCCGCGCCACCCGCCGCGAGCGTCACCACGCTGCGTGATCCGGGCCGTCGTGGACCCGGGCGTCCTCGTCTCGGCGTTCATCGGATCGAGCGGACGGCCGTTGCACGCAGACCATGGCGACTCCCGTCGCTCAGTTGGACTCGGAGCCCGAGAGGAGTCCTAAACCCCCCGACACAGGGCTCCGCCTCGGTCGGGCGCTGGTGCGGCGTGATTACCTCGACGTAATCGACTTGCCGACCCGCCGGGCTTACATTCCCCGTGCGATGGCTACAGCGACCTCGGAGCAGCAACTCGGGGCGCTGCTCCGCCAGTGGCGCGAGCGGCGGCGACTGAGCCAGCTCGAGCTGGCGCTCGAAGCCGGGATCTCCGCGCGGCACCTGAGCTTCGTCGAGACGGGGCGCTCGAAGCCCGGCCGCGACATGCTGCTCCGTGTCCTCGGCAAGCTCGACGTCCCGTTCCGCGAGCAGAACGGGCTGCTGCTCGCCGCCGGTCACGCGCCGGGCTTCCCCGAGCGCCCGCTCGGCGGGCCCGAGCTTGAGCCGGTTCGCGAGGCGCTCGACCTGATCCTCGAAGGTCCCGACCCGTACCCCGCATTCGCGGTCGACCGGGCGTGGAACCTGGTGGCGGCGAACTCCTCGACCAAGGCGCTCACGTCCGCCGCCGACGTGGAGCCCGCCCTGCTCGAGCCGCCGGTCAACGTGCTCCGCGTCAGCCTGCACCCACGCGGGCTCGGCTCGCTGGTCGTGAACCTCGCCGGGTGGCGCGCGCACTTCCTCGAGCGGCTCGAGCGCCAGATCGCGCTGACGGGCGACGGCCAGCTCGCGGCGCTCGCCGAGGAGATCGCCGGCTATCCGATCCCTGCTGCCGAGTCGGGTCGTGACACGCTCGGCCCGGTGCGGGTTCGGCTGCCAGACGGCGCCGAGCTGTCGTTCTTCGGCATGTTCGCGACCTTCGACACGCCCTTCGACGTGACCAGCTCCGAGCTCGCCGTCGAGCTGCTGTTTCCGGCCGACCGCGCGACCGCGACCGCGCTCACGGAGCGCACGCGCCAAGCCCGATGAGCGCACGCACCCCACTTCGACTCGTGATCGGCGGCGGCGGCGGCCTGCTGATCGGCTCGCTGTTCATGCCATGGGCGCGCGGCCGGAGCGGCTGGGAGCTCCTGACCACCGCCGACGTCTTCTTCCTGATCGTCGGCATCGTCGCGCTCGCCGCGGCGATCACCGGCGGGCGCATCGGTGTGTTCCGGCCGGACGTGTCGCTGAACGGCGCGGCCGACCTGTTCAGCGTCGTCGCGATCGTCATGATCGCCTGGCTCGCGATCTTCGACTTCCCGGCCGGCGCGAGCCGCGGGGCCGGCGTCTTCGTCGCGCTGGCCGCGTCGATGGCGATCGCCGGCGCCGCCGGCGACTACCGGGTGCTGCGTGGGGCGTCGGTGTTCCCGAAGCTGGATTGACCCGGGAATGTCTTGCTGCGGTTGATCGCGGCGATGGTGGTACCGGAGCGCTCCGCGCCTCGCAAAGCCACTCGAGTCCGCGGCTGACCTGGGCAGGGCCCTACCGAGGCTGGGGGAACTGCGAGCCCACGAAGCGGTCCCACATGCGGTCGCTCAGCAGCCGGCGCTGGCCCATGATCAGGCGCGCCGAAGGCGTGACCGGGTAGCGCGGCTTCGGCCGGCGCCGGGTGAGCGCCTTCTCGATCGCCTTCGCGACGGTCTCCGGGCCGCCGCCGAGCCTGCCGAGCGGGCCGTCGTAGGAGCTCACGGTGGAGGCGCCGACGGCCTGGTTGAACTCACCGTAGGGGCCGTCATCGGTGGTGCCGGCGGTGAGCGCGCTGACCGCCGCGTCGGCGAAGTGGGTCTTGATCAGTCCGGGCTCGATCAGCACCACCTTCACGCCGAACCCCTTGACCTCGAAGCGCAACGCGTCGCTGAGCGCCTCGACCGCGTACTTCGTTCCGTGGTAGATGCCTCCGCCCGGAAAGGTGAGCTTGCCGCCCATCGAGCCGACGTTCACGATCCGTCCGTCTCCCTGCCTGCGCATGCCGGGCAGCACGAGCTGGCTCATGCGTATGAGGCCGAACACGTTGGTCTCGAACTGGGCTCGCACGTCCTCCATCTTCACCGACTCGACGGCGCCGGACTGGCTGTAGCCGGCGTTGTTCACGAGTGCCCCGACCGCGCCGGCCTCCTTCTCGACCGACGCCACGGCGTGGCGCGTCGATTGCTCGTCGGTCACGTCGAGGGCGATCGTCCGGCAGCCCTTGGCTTCGAGGTCGGCGATCGCCTCCAGCTTCCGGGCACTCGCGTACACGCGGTGACCCTTCGCCGCCAGGTGCTCAGCGGTGGCGCGACCGATGCCGCTCGAGCAGCCGGTGATGAGCACGGCCTTGGATGGGTCAGCCATCGTTCGTCCTCCTTAGTTGAGCTCAGCCGCCAGCGGCTGGCCGGCGGCGGCGGCGGTCTCGAGCCGCCAGCGCACGTCGTAGTCGACGAGCGCTGCGAGCAGCTCCTCGGGGTCGAACGCTTCGGCGGGGGCGAGCGCGCCGGCGAGGTCGTAGTCGCCCGCGGTCATGCCCCGCGCGGCCCAGACGAGGCTCCCGGCCGTCAGGCCGTAGACGTCGCGACCGGTGACCTCCCCGCGGCGCCGGCGGCCGTCCTCGGCCACGGCCTCCGCGACGACGGTGAAGGCGGTCCTGCGCCTGGCGTCGGGCGCGGGGCCCTCCGGGAGCCGGCGGATGCGGGCATCCAGCAGCCGGCGTGCCGGAGTGCGCAGCGCCGCGGCAAGGCCTGGACGCAGGAACGGAAACAGCGGCGCCGCCGCTCGGGGTGCGATGGAGCGGGCGCTCATCAGCGTGGTCACGGCCCGCGTGCGCGTGTGGCACGGAACCGTGATCGCCTCACCGGAGGGGTAGAAGGCCATCGTGGGCGCGCCGGCCGGCGGCCCGAAGTCGAAGCGGCGGCGGTAGACCCCGCGCGGGCCGGGGTGGTGACCGCCGTCGCGGTAGACGAGCCCCCGTCCGTTCATGATCTCGAGCGCGGTGTGCAGGGTGCCGCGGCTCATCCCCCAGTCGGCGACGTCGTAGGCCACGATCAGCTCCCTGAGCGGCTCCATCCCGCCGGCGACCAGCCGGGCGACGCAGTCGCCGGGCACGAAGTCGAACCCCATCGCGGGCACGAGCGCCACGCCCGCGCGTTCCGCCGCCGGGCCCTGGCGCTCGAAGACCCGCCGCATGAACTCCTGCTCGCCCGTCGAGTCGAGGTAGTGCGTGCCGGTGGCGATCGCGGCCTCGACCACCGGCTCGCCCATCAGCGCGAACGGCCCGGCGCAGTTGATCACCGCACCGCAGCCGTCCAAGAGAGCGCGCAGCGAGGCCGGATCGTCCACCTCCGCCACCGCCACGGGCGCGCCGGCGCCGCGCTCCGCGGACAGCCGGCCCAGCTTCTCCTCGCTGCGTCCACCGAGCACGAAATCCACGCCGGCGCGCACCAGCTCGTCGGTGACGAGCCCGCCCGTGTACCCGGTGGCTCCGTAGAGCGCGATCATGTCGGCATGTTGACGTCTCGAACATATCTTGTCAAGCCTGTACAGTCTGTCGAGCCCACCTGTCATTCTCTAGGCGATGGCAACCACAGCCCTCTCCACACGCCGCACCGCCCCCCAGGCGATCCTCGACGCCGCGTACGAGCGGTTCTCCCACTACGGCTATCGCCGCACATCGATTGAGGACGTCGCACGCGCCGCGGGCATCTCGCGCCCGTCGGTATACGTGCACTTCAAGAGCAAGGAGGACCTGTTCCGCGCTGTCTCCCAGCGCGTCCACGACGAGGCGTTCGCGGCGGCCGAGACGGCGTTCGCCGGAGACGGTGCGCTCGAGGAGCGCCTCGCGGCGATGCTCCAGGCCAAGTTCGGCTCGCCGCTGGCGGCGATCCAGAGCGCCTCCACCGCGCTCGAGTTGCTGGATGAGAACGAGCGCATCGCGGGGGACATCTCGGCCGAGAGCATGCGGCGCTACGCCCGCCTGCTGCGCCGCCTGATCGACGAGGCGGTCGCGGCCGGTGAGCTCGATCCCGGGCGAGCCGGCATGTCCGCGAAGGAGCTCGCGGAGCTGGTCGCCGACTGCGCGCGTGGGCTCGAGCGGATGGCCGTTGAGCCGTCGGGCGCGGGCCGGCACCGGCACCGGTTGAACCAGCTCGCGGCGCTGGTGGCCGGCTTGGACGCCGGCTGAGACTCGCGGCTTTGGCGGCGCTGGCCGCGACAGCGGCCCGCATGAACGGCCGACTCGGCGATCCGCGCCGGCGGTTGCGCGGGCTGCTCAACCTCGGCGGCGTCGTAGCCACTTCCGCAGGCCTTCACACGCTCGTCGGCGGCGGGAGATCGTTCCCGCCGTGGCGACCTGCGAGCCCGATGGTCGAGAGCGAGCTGCGGTTTTACTCCGCGTTCTACGTGGCCTACGGCCTGACGCTGTTGCGCGCGGCGGGCCGTGCAGAACGCGACCCCGCGGCCATTCGCGCGCTCGCGGGCGCGCTCTTCCTGGCAGGCCTGGGACGGGCGGGCTCTTGGCTGACCGTCGGCAGGCCGCACCCCCTCCAGCAAGCGCTGCTCGCGATCGAGCTGACGGCTCCGCTCGTGGTGGTCGACCACGTCAGGCGAGCGAGCGCGACTTCCGTGTAGCTAAGTGACTCCGGAGAACGCGATGGGTGCCACTCAGTCCGTCGAGCTCCAGCTCGCGCTCATCCGCGAAGCCGACGTCACCCGTGCTCGGCCGGACGCGACGATCTTCCTGAGTGTCGTCACACCATGGGAGATGACGATCAAGCACGCACTCGGGCGGCTCGAGCTCTCGGACTCCCCGCGCTCGCTCGTCTACGCGCAGATCGCCCGTCATGCCTACCAGCCGCTCGACGTGACGCTCGAGCACGTGCTGGCCGTGAGCGAGCTGCCCCTCCATCACGCCGACCCGTTCCATCGCCTGCTCATCGCGCAGGCTAGAACGGAGGGCCTGACCCTGGTTACCGGCGACCCCATATTCCGCCGCTACGACCTGGAGGTGCTCTGGTAAGAGGAGGGTCCGGCCGCGCCCTCCGGTTCAGGTGGGCTGACCGCATTCCTACCCGGGGGGGCCGAGCTCCGGTCTCGCGACCGTAGGCCAGCGTCACTACTACTCGCAGCGAAGACTCGGGTCCCGGCCAATGCTCTCGGACGAGGGCGGCACCTCCACCACGAAGGACGATTCGCAGGACGAGCGCGACCATCAGCGCGTCGTCGAGCTGCCCCGCCACCGGGATGAAGTCCGGGACGAGGTCGAACGGCAGGGCAAGGTAGACGAGAAGCCCTCCCAGGAGGAACTTGCGCCAGCGGCTGACACTCCGATCCGCAAGCAGGCGACGAAAGAGAACGATGCAGTCTGGGATAAACCCGGCGAGCGCCCGTGCCGCGGACCGCCGTCCCGAGAGGAGCAGCCAGCCGACGAAGGCTGCATAGAAGACGACGACCAGGGCCAGGCCAATGAGAATCAGTTCCCATCCGCTCACCGGTCTTCGCTCTCACCCGCCGGGCGGGCAGCTCTCCGGTCTGCGCGCTTGGCTTTGCGTGACGCTGAGCCGCCGTCCGCGACCATCCCCCGGACCAGCCAGCCGAGGGCGCGAGGCAGAAGCGAATCCGCGACCTGTTCAGGATCGACGAGCTTATGTAGAGCGAAGCCGTCGATCAGTGCGTCGAGGATGATCGCGGTCTCCGTAGGCGAGGCCGCCATCGCCACGCCGGAACCTCGCTGCTGATCTTCGACTAGCTTCGCGAGCGCAGCCCGGAGCTGCCGAAGTGAATCTGCAAAACGAGGCCGAAGATCTGGATCCCGCATCGCGTAGGACCAGAACTCAATGAAGAGGACGACGAGTTCCGGCTCTTGGTCCAAAAAGCGACTCCAGAGCATGCCCCCGACCGTCAGCGCGTCGGTCTCGTTGTCCATTCCCGAGAGCTCCCCTGAGTAACGCTCGAGCTGCTCTGCGAAGTGGCGATCGGCGAGCGCGAGGAAGACCCCCTCCTTCCCTCCGAAGTGGGAGTAGAGAGCGCCAATCGTGCGCCCCGCGCGCTCCGCGACCTCGTAGATCGAGGCCGCATGGTAGCCGCGCTCTACAAACACTTCCCGAGCGCTAGCCAGTAGCAGCTCGCGTGTCTCGGCGGCCGCCTCGTCACGGGTCAGCCGACGCGATGTACCACCCTTCTTCATATCTGGCATAGTGGCAACTATATGGATAGCTACGGCGATATCAACGCCGAGCACGCCGGACCGGACATCGTCGACGTTCTCGTCGTCGGCGGCGGGCTAGGTGGCCTCGCGAGCGCAATCGCTGCACGCCAGCACGGGCGCTCGGTCCTGGTCCTCGAGCGAGATGCTGGACCCAGTGGGGTCGACACCGGAATCACGCTGTGGTCGTTTGCAATGCGAGCCTTGCGGCAGCTCGGTCTCGACGATGCTGAGCGTGTCGGCGCTCCGCTCGAACGCCTTGCTAGCTATTCGGCAAACGGGCGCCCGCTGAGCGATGTCGACCTTCGGGCTCCGGCCCGGGAGGTTGGGGAAGCGAGTTTCGACGTGCACCGGGCAGATCTGCAGCATGCACTTTGCGAGCTGCTTGGACGAGAACAGATCCGTTACGGGGCGGCCTGCACTGACGTCCGTCAAGAGGACGACGCAGCGGTCGCCGTCCTTGCGGATGGCTCAGAAGTGCGCGGGAGGGTCCTGGTCGGTGCCGACGGAGTGCGTTCGGTCGTGCGTCTTCAGGTAGCCCCAAAGACCCGGGTCCAGACTTCCGAAATCGGTGTCTGGCGCGGCGTGCTGGAACTCGATGAGCGCATGCTTGCCCCGGGAATGCATCTGCGGATCTATGGCCCAGGGCGCGTGTTCGGTGCTGCTCGCCTCGACCAGCGGCGGGTCCGCTGGTACGCAGGGGGCGCAGTCCCCGCGGGAACGGCCGGGACCTGGCACGAGGTCGCCGCCCGCTTCGGCGGGTGGTGTGAGCCGGTCGCCTCGATCATCGACGCGAGTCGGAATTCAGACCTTCTGTTCAACGACACGCCGCGGATCCGTCCGCTACGGCGGTGGGCTCGAGGCCGTGTCGCCCTCGTCGGGGACGCAGCGCACGCAGCTCTGCCGACACTCGGCGTGAGCGGCGGGCTTGCTCTCGCGGATGGTGTCGCGCTCGGGGCCGCACTCGGTCTCGGCCTTGACGCAGCAGCCCTCGATGCCTATGCCCGAGAGCGCGGGGCCGTAGGCCGCCGTATCCAAAGAGAGGCGCAGGCAGTCGCCCTCGTCCTGATGCCGCGGCGTCCCCGCCTTCTTCGCGTGCGGGACCGACTCCTGAAACCGCCGTTCGCGTGGATACAGGAACGCGGCGTGGCGCACCTCTCGCGCGGTGCCTTGACCCCGGCGGTGGCTGACCTTGCGTGGCCGACAGGTCCAGCGAACCGCCGAATCCCAGCCGATCCCGATGTCTCCGTAGTTGTCTCGAAAGCTCGGCAGCACCCGTCGGTGACCTGGTGACGGCTCGCGCGGGCCGAGCCGCGAGGCGCCTAAACAACTTCTTACGGCTATCTCGTAAGGTCCCGTAAGAACCAGTAAGCTCGCGCGATGGCACGCAATCCGTACCAGCCTGGCGTCGGCACCCCGCCGCCATACCTCGCCGACCGCGACGAGCAGCTCGCGCGATTCCGCGGCTACCTGGGCGACTTCCCCGAGAAGCGCCGGAACGTGCGCCTCAGCGGCCTGCGCGGTGTCGGCAAGACGGTGCTTCTGAAGGAGTACCGCGCGCTTTCGAGTGAGCGCGACTGGGTTGTGATCCGCCGGGACCTGACCGCCCGCATGTGCCAGGAGCCTGATTTCGCCCGTGCGATCGCCGACGACCTCGACAGCGCGGTGAGGGCGTTCTCGGGAGTGGCGAAGCTGAAGGCGGCGCTCGCGAGCGCCCGGCGCGTCGTGGGCGAGATCACCGTCGGCCTGCCGGGCGGCGCGAGCGTCAGCGTCAAGCCGGGCGATGTCGCAAGCGAGTCGATCCTCGAGGACCGCGTGAAGGACGCGCTGATCCGCGTAGGCGGGTTGGCCGCGAAGGCAGGCCGCGGCGTCGTCTTCCTCTACGACGAGGCGCACACGATGTACGACCAGCCGCGGAAGCACCAGTATCCGCTCGGGGCGCTGCTTGGCGCGTTCGTCCAAGCGCAAGACGAGGACGCGCCACCACTCCCGGTGATGCTGGTGGTCTCCGGGCTGCCGCCGCTCATCCAGAACTTGCAGGCGGCGCGCAGCCACGCGGAGCGGCTCTTCCGCGTCGAGGAGCTCGGCAACCTCAGCCTCGAGCCCACAGACGCCGATGGGTCGAGCGCCGCAGCCCTCGCGTTGACGAAGCCGGCCGCGGAAACGGGCATTCGCTTCGAGCCGGCGCTCGCCGAGCGCATCGCCCGCGACGTCGACGGCTACCCGTACTTCATCCAGAAGTACGGCGAGGCACTCTGGGACGCCGCCGAGGCGGCCAACGTAGAGGTGGTCACCGACCGCCTCTACGAGGACGCCAGGGCGCGCATCCAGGACGCGCTCGACGCCGAGTTCTTCGAGAATCGCTACCTCGACGCGCCGCGCGCCGACCAGCTGACGCTTCGCGTCGCGGCGTCCTTGGACGGCGAGCAGTTCGAGATCGCGAAGCTCGTCGAGCAGTTCGCGAGCCGCAACGCCAATGCCACCCAGCAGAGCGTGAACCGGCTGCTCAAGAGCAACCACGTCTACCGGGTCCGTCAGGGCGTCTACGCCTACACCGCGCCGCTCTTCGGTGACTTCCTGCGGCGGAGGTACCCGCGCCACGACGACGACCGTTGAGGGACCCGCGGGCCGAGCTCGATTCACCAGACGTACGGGATGAGCAGCTTCGTCCGGTGCTTGTAGGCGGCGAACTCCGCATACCGGGAGAGCGAGCGGTCCTTGCGACGCATGTTCGGGAGCCACTCGACCGCGATCACGAAGAGAAGGATGAGGGGCGGCGCCCAATGCACGGGGAGCAGCACGAAGCCGAGGTAGATCAGCAGCTCCCCGAAGTAGTTCGGGTTGCGCACGATGCCCCACAGGCCCTCGGTGATCAGCACGCCCGGCTGGAGCCGGAGGCTCGTCGCCTTCTGCATGTCTGAGGTGAAGTGCCAGAAGATCCCGAACGCGGTGAGCGCCACGCACAGTCCGACGAACCACGGCTCCGGCGTCCCGGCGTTGCCGCTCACGATGAGCCAAGGGACGAGGACGAAGAGGTTCAGCGCAAAGAAGGCGGAGAGGCCCCACCTCGCCGACACGTAGCGCTCCCAGGTGCGGTCGGGGAACAGCCGGCTCTTCATCAGCCAGCAGACCGTGTAGGTCCCGTGCAGCGCGAGGTAGATCCAGACCAGCGACGTGTTCCAGGCGTCGTACGTCGCGATCAGGATCAGAGTGACCGGAATCATCAGAGCCTTGTGCATGTCGATGTAGTGCCGGGCGCGGAACCGCCCCCGGCGACGCTCCACCTCGGGCGCCCGGACGTCCAGCGCGGCGGTGTCTGGTCTCGATGACATACCTTCCTCCTTGTTTCAGCACGGCACCTGGGGCGCCGTGTTTCATTTCGATTCGAGCCAGCACGCCGGCGGTTGGCAAACCGTCTCCGGAAGCGGGTCGAGCCGAGGCTCCTCCTTTAAGGCCGCCTGCGCGTCTAGCGGATCTCACAGCGATCTTGGTCGCCTGGCTCCGCCGCTAGGCTCAATCGTATACCATCAAGTTCAGAAAGTGAACTCTGTGCCTGAGCATCGCTACCCACAGTTCTGTGCTCTGGCGCGCGCGCTCGACATCGCGGGCGATCGGTGGAGCTCTTGATCGTCCGCGAGCTCGCGCCGGGGCCGCAGCGATTCACCGATCTGGTCGACGGCCTCCCGGGCATCAACCGCAACAGCGCATCGGGGGGGCCGCCGGCATGAGCGCGGCGCCGCTCAGCAAGCGGTACCAGGCTGTTGAGGGCAAGCGAATGGCGTTTCACGAATGCGGCGCCGGGGACGCGATCGTCTTCTTGCACGGCAATCCGACCTCGTCGTACATCTGGCGCAACGTGGTCCCATACGTCGCCGACCATGGGCGATGCGTCGTCCCGGACCTGATCGGCATGGGAGACTCGGACAAGCTCGACGACTCGGGTCCTGGCTCGTACAGCTTCTTCGACCACCGTCGCTACCTCGACGGGTTCCTCGAGAAAATCGGACTGGGCGAGCGTGTGACCTTGGTCCTCCATGATTGGGGAGCGGCTCTGGGGTTCGATTGGGCCAGCCGTTATCCCGACCGGGTTGCGGGCATCGCGTACATGGAGGGGATCGTCGGACCGATCGACTTGGACGACTGGGGGGATCCTTTCGCCTCCTTCTTCCGCGCCATGCGCACCGATGCGGGGGACGAGCTCGTGCTCGTTAACAACGCCTTCGTGGAGGGCATCCCCATGGCAGTCATCCGTGAGCTCAGTGACGAGGAGATGGCCGAGTACCGGCGCCCCTTCGCGGCGCCCGGCGAAGATCGCCGCCCCACCCTGTGTTGGCCACGGCAGTTGCCGATCGACGGCGAGCCAGCCGAGATGGTCGAGATCGTCGAGCGCAACGCCGAGTGGATGTCGCAGACCGACATCCCAAAGCTGTTCATCAACACCGAGCCGGGCTACAACATCACGGGCCGAACGCGCGAAGTCTGCCGAACTTGGCCCGCCCAGACGGAAGTCACCGTCCCCGGCATCCACTACCTCCAAGAGGACAGCGCGGACCTCATCGGCGCGGCGCTCTCCGAGTGGCTGCCATCGCTGAAAGCCGGGAATTCGCAGTGAGCACGGAGCCAATGCTCGGCGTCAGCGGCCTAGAACGTCAGCCCGTCCAGACCCAGCGAGCGCTCGCTGAGGTACGCGGCGACGCGGCGCCCGGTGACACTGGTCGCCCCGAGGACCACGACGTCGAGATCGCGTTCGGGCATCAGCGGCCGACGCTAACAGGCACCACTATGGCTACCGCCGCGCGGCGATCGTCCGCGGATCTGTGCCGGGCGGGCGCTGCATGAGCCACTCGGTAGCGCCGGTCGGCAACCCGATAGCTCTTGCTTAGAGGCTCGGTCATGACCTCGGGCGATGGCCGAGCCAGCTCCTCGCTACCGGTCCGCGCCTCTCCAGCCCGGAGCTTCTCGCCCGGGCTCCCTGTGCTCATCCTTGCTGGCTCGCGCCGGCAACAGCCGCTTTCGGCTTGGCGAGCATCTGGTTGCGGGAAAGGATCTTCCTCAGGCGCTTCGCGGCCTGTCGATCGCCAGCGACCGTCAGCGCGCCAGTGGCGGCCGCCGCCGAAGCCTTGATCTTCCCCGACGCGATGTCCGCCCAGGTCTCCTCGTCGGTGGTAACGACGACGGCGGGCTCTCGGGCCCAGCCGTCATGAAGCTCGATCGAGCCGTCGTCGACGGTGAAGTGAAAGGCCGAGTCCCCGACCAGGTACTGGTAGCTCTCGCTGACGCCCTTGGCGGCTTCACGGTCAGCGAGGCTGGCCATCGCCACCGCCGACCATCGCGCGCGGAAGCTTTCGCGTGATTTGTGGTCGCCGAGGCGCCTGGCGCCCCACCTAATCAGTGGGGCCATAGCGCGAGCGAGATCGAGGCCCTCGTCGGTCAGTGCATAAACCTGCCGAGCGGCGGGAGGCGGAAGCTCTTGTCGCGCGATGATGCCGTCGCGTTCGAGATCACGCAGCCGTTCGGTGAGGAGCTTGCGACTGATTCCCGGAAGACCCTCGATTAGGTCGGTGAACCGCCGCGGCCCAGGCAAAAGTTCCCGGACGATCAGCAGGGTCCACCGATCGCCGGCCACGTCGAGCGCGCGGGCCAGGGCGCAGTACTGCTGGTAGCGAGACTTACCCACGGAGTTCCTTTTCCGCTGCTGTGGTGGTCTCTGTCATCCCCAATTGCTCGTCTGTCATCCCCGAATTGCTCGCGATCAACTCTAGTTCGAGCACTGTATCATTCGGTATTAGAAGTGAATCAAGTCCCGGACTCGCAGTTCTCGGCGCGGCCCGTAGTCGCCAGGGAATGTCTTGCTGCTCTTCATCGGGGCGTGGTGGTAGGAGCGCGCCGCGCCGAAGAAGGCCGCTCGAGTCCGCGGCTGAGCTGGGCGTCGAGCCGGTCGAGGGGGTCCCTCACGTCCCTCCGCGCCTGCTCGGTTGGTTGAAGCTGTTGCACGCCAAGGCTCTGGTCGACGACGACTGGTCGCGCTCCGGCGGGCCCGATCCGAGCTGGGATAGCTACTCGACGGCGCCCCTGACGTCGTGGCCGCGCTTTGACTTGATCGACTCCGCCTACCCGATCGTCCTGCTCGCCGACTTCACCCCCCCTGGCGCGAGTTGTATGCGCTCCTTCTCGGCCTGCGCGAGCGCATTAGCGGCGACCCTCGAACTCGGGTCGTCGACGGGCGAACGCTCGAGGTGACGTGCAGTGTTGGCGAGCATCACTTCCGCATCCACCGAGGGCAAGGAGGGGCATGACCAAGTATGCGGGGCTTGCCGATCGTCTCGAAGCCGCTCTGGGGGTAACTGAAGCCGTCGGCATCGTCATCACGAGCGGCGACGCGGAGGGACCTTCGGCCGACACTGCTGAGGCCAGCTGCGCGCATTGGTCGGGCGTCCTGACCAGCGGTCGAGCGCGGCGCACCACCGCAAGCGACCACGCCGGACTGCAGCGTCAGCAGCTACGTCCATGGGATGTCGACCCTCGAGCAGGCCGCTACCGCTGAGGACACGGCAACCCTCATCGCCGCAGGATGGGTCGAGCCGGACACGCTTGAGCGTCTGGCGACCCTGCCGCCCCGATCAGCTCGGGCACCAAGCGCCTGCACCACCCACAGCTTGGCGAGCTGCACCTCCAGCTCACCGTCCTGCATTCCGCCGACGACCCCGAGCAGAAACTCGTCGTCTTCACCCCGACCGTCGAGGACCGCACGCGACTCGCGGCTCTCACCCCCGCCTGAGGCCTCCGGCCGCGGGCCGGATTGCCGGTGAAGACGGGTCGCAGGCGGAAGGTGTTGATGAAGGTCGCGTGCTCGCTGTCGCTGACGATCTCGGGCATCGCGCGTCAGCCCCCGTCGTCATCGCCCCGCCACGTCCAGCGGGGAACGTCGCGCAGAGGATGCAGCTCATTGTCGCTTTCGGCGTGAGAGTTCTGCATCGCCACCTTGGACCCGATACTCGATGTGCTCGCGTACGGCCTAGTAGGGGTGCTTTGCGCGAGGAGCCCGGGGACCTCACCGGCCCAGCTCGCGCTCGCCCGGACCTTGCACCCGAACAGCGACCCGCCTGCTGGCCCGATCGTTCATGACGACGGTGGGGACGCCGCCGCGGTTCCAGCCGGCGACCGTCCGGCCCCCCAGAGACCGGCCGGTCATCAACCTGCGTCTGAAGTGGCCATGCGCTGGGAACGTCGAGCAGAGATCGGCGCGGGGTGTACGACCTCAACGAGTGTGAGGAGGACCAGCCCACCCCCAAGAACACTGACGAGCGCCAAGGGGGAGAGCCAGCCTCCGATCAGCATGAGAACGACGCCCAACGCCGCTACCGCCAGGCGGGCGGCGAGCACCGGGCGAGACAAGACCTGGCCGACAACGAGATTGCTAGCGGTGAGGGCGAGCAAGTAAACGGCGACTCCACCGCAAAGGGCCGCGCGTGCCCCTGCCTCGAGGGCATTGTCAGACGCATGCTCGATGGCACTTTCGACGCCGACCCCCGCAGCGGCGAGACCAGCGAAGATCGGCAGGTGGCCATAGCCATAGGCGAAACCGCGGATCACGGCTCGTCGATTGGTGGCGACCGCTCGGCTGATCACCGACTCGTCGACGTGGTCGAAGTAGACCCACCACAGGCAGCCGGCAGCCACAAAGCCGAGCACAGCGATGGACGTCGACGGAAGCGCCCAGCCGGTCTCCGTCGTTCCCATGGCGACCGCGATGATCGACTCGCCGAGCACGATCAGCGTGAAGAGACCGAGTCGCTCGGGCAGGTGAGAGGCGTGCGCGGGCGGCACGCGCAACGTTAGGTACGCGAGGAGCGGCGTCGCGATCTCAGCCGCGAGGGCGACGGCCCAAAGCACGTAGCGGCCCGGCGCCGGTAGCAGGAGCGAAGCGAGCCAGATCGCGCCGCCGAGAGCGAAGCCGAGGACGTACCGCGTGCACAGCCGGCGAACATCGGCCGTACCGCCCCGCCGTGCGTAGGCGTACAGGGCCACAAGCAGGGCTTGCAATGCGGCGTTGGTGGCGGCAAAGGCAATGGACGTCTCGCCGATTGCCTGGCCGATGCTCGCGGCCAAGACGAGGGAGCCGAGCATGCCGGCCATCAGCGCCACTCGGAAGACAAGGTCGTCGGTGTCGAAGAGGTCAGCGTAGTAGGCGAAGCTCAGCCAAACCCACCAGACCGGCACGAACAGCGCGACGAAGGTCGCAAACCCCGCCACTGACAGATCTTCGTGCAGGAGCCGGCCGAGCTCAGCGACGGCAATGACGAACACCAGGTCGAAGAAGAGCTCCAGCCACGATGCGTGGCGGTCACCGTCAGCCTCCTCGAGCTGGCGCAGCCGCGGCGGCGAGATCAAGTCCTGGCGGGTACGCACCGGTGGACCTACCGCGGTGCGGGAAGTAGACGGAGTGGGCGCGCCACCTTCCCAATCCGTGACGGGTCCGCGTCGCCGTCGGGATCACGCCGGCCATCCTGCGCGCCGCGCGGCAAGGTAACTGCCGGCGACAGCCGGGATCTCTGGTCCGTGGCGGTCATTTCTAGACCTGGCGTCGGTTCTCGAGCACGAGCTCCGGGGGCACGTCGTCCGCCGCCTTGTCGAGCAGCGCCTCGATCGCCGAGGCGACATCGCCTGGTTGGAGCATCATCTCCGGCCGCGCCCAACCACGTGCCCAGTCGCCCATCTGAGTGTCAACCAGACCGGGGCATATTGCACATGCGCCGATTCCGTCGCCAGCCAGCTCTTGACGGATCGACTGGGTGAACCCCACGACGCCGAACTTCGCCGCGCAGTAGACCGAAAAGCCAGCATCGCCCCGCTTACCTGAGATCGAGGCGATGTTGGCAATCAGCGCCCGGCCGTGTTCCGCGCCGGCGGTCCGCAGCAGTCCCAATGCCGCAAGGCAAGATAGAACCGTTGCCCGCAGGTCAACATCGAGGACCTCGTTGACCTGCTCCAGCCAGTAGTCCTGCAGGGCGCCTGCGCCGAGCACCCCCGCGCTGTTGACCAGGACATCAAGCCGACCATGACGATCGGCGTGGCCCTTGACTGCGGCGGCGATGGAGCCTGAATCAGCGACCTCGACGACTTCGCCGACCACGTCCGTCCCGCTCTCCTCGAGCTCCTTCACCGCCTGCCTCAGCTTGCCGGCGGTGCGGCCGAGAATCGTCAGCGCGAATCCGTTGCGAGCGAGCATCCGACCTGTCGCCAGCCCGATCCCGCTTGACCCACCGGTCACGAGTGCTGCTCGATTCATCCGCCTACCTCCCTCGCTGCTGTGCATCCGCGATTGTCTCGCGAGCCCGCGCGTACGTCGCCGCCAGCACGTTACGGCCTCGGAGGGAACCGGTTGGTTCCCCAGCCTCGCTTCCGAGCCGATGACCTCTCGGTGAGTGAGCGAACGGTGCTCGGGAGGCTGGTGTCCCGCACAGGCGCCGCCAATGGCGAAGGGCGGCCATCGATCCGCCTCCTTGCTCGCCGACGTATGTGCGCCGCCCACAATCAACGCAGCCTTGGGAGCTCCATGCACGCCACCCGGCCGACGCGCGGCGCGGGCGTCAGCTCGCCTCCGTCGCCCCCAACTGCCCCTGCGCCGTCAGCACGCCCTCGGCATTCGCCTCGGCCCATTGAGCGAGGACGCACACAGGGTCGAGCAGGGTCCGCCCGAGAGCGGTAAGCCGGTACTCGACCCCGACCGGCGCGGTTGGAAGCACCCGCCGCTCGACGAGGCCGTTGCGCTCCAGCTTGCGCACTGTCTGGGTCAGCATCTTCTTGCTGATCCCACCGATTTGCTCGCGAAGCTCACTGTAGCGCCGAGGCCCCTCACCGAGCGCGAAGACGACAACGATCGACCACGTGTCGGCGATGAGGTCCAGCGTCGTCCGCGCCGGGCAATCCGCCAGGAACACGTCGCGCGGACGCTCGAAGTCGCCCACCGCTAGCAGGGTCCGGAGGCCGTCGGGGTTCCCCAAGGCTTCATAGGCTGCCAACAACCTTATGAGTCGCGAGGCGAATGTAGGCGGCCAGTTGTGACGAGCGGAACGCGACCAGTGACGACCCATGGTTCTCTTCGCCACGAGCGGATGCCGGTGCTTCCGGCAAGGACACCAGCTTCGACCGTCCGGTTGGCCGCACGACAGCGGACGCGATAGCTGAGCGGATGCGGATCCTCGGCCAGCCGGTGCGGGTGCGGCTTGTCGATCTGCTCGAGCGCGAGGGCGAGATGGCGGTCGGAGCGCTCGCCGAAGCGCTCGGAGAGCGCGTGCAGAGCGTGTCGCAGCACCTCGCGGTCCTGCGCTCGGCTGCGGTGGTGAGCGGCCGGCACCGTGGTCGCGAGGTGTGGGTACGCGCTCACGAGTCCGGCTGCGCTATGCCCCGGTTCGATTCCGGGCCTCGCCATCCGGGCGGCCGGAGCGAACCGGCGACGTCGCTCGCCGTCCCGGCTCGCATCCGGTTCGAACCATTTCGGGAAGTCCCTGCGTGTGGCCGCCGGGCGACGGAGCGGCTCTGGAGAGGCACGTCGCAGAACTGGGGGGTCCGCTCAGGTGACAGTGAGCACGACTTTGCCCCGGACATGTCCAGTCTCGACCTCTCGGTGGGCATCAGCAGCTTGGGTAAGCGAGAAGGTCTTGTGGATGTGGATCTGCAGCTTGCCTTGCGTATACAGCTCGGTGAGCTCGGCTAGCTGGGCGGCAGACCGCTCGGTGCTCAGCCGACGGACCCCGAGCGCGGCAGCGGCGGGGTTGAACGCTACGGCGCCGATGCGGTTCTTGTCTGCGACTAGCTCGAGCGAGACGTGGAGCGCTTCGGTGGTGCCGGCGGCGTCGATGGCGGCGTCCACGCCGTCCGGGGCGAGGGCGCCGACCCGTCGGGCGAGACCGTCGCCATAGCTGACGGGGATCGCACCCAGCGAGCGCAGATAGTCGTGGTTGCGCTCGCTGGCGGTGCCGATCACGGTGGCGCCGAGTGTCGTAGCGATCTGCACGGCGAAGCTCCCTACGCCGCCGGCGGCGGCGTGGATCAGGACGGTGTCGTTCTGGCCAACAGCGAGCTGCGTGAGGGCGGTTGCCGCCGTCTGCCCCGATGCCGAGAGAGCGCCCGCTTCGGTCCACGGCATACTTGGCGGCTTGGCCACGATCTGATCGGTGACGATTACGACGTGCTCGGCGTGGGAGCTCGACCCGGCCCAGCCGAGGACTTCGTCGCCGACCGCGCAGTCTCTGACGTCCTCGCCGATTGCGTCGATCACGCCGGCAAACTCGTTTCCGAGCCGCTGGGGGAAGCTTGCTGGCATCCACTGGTGCGCTTTGCCGCTGCGAAACAGGCAGTCAAACGGCTGTACCCCAGCTGCCTTGACACGGACCCGGATCTGGTCCGGTCCCGGGTCTGGCTCATCGACCTCAACGACTTGCAGGACGTCCGGATCGCCGTAGGAGGAGAACGTAACTGCGGCGCTCATCGCCTCACCCTCCGGTCCGGCGGGAGCTGCTTGTTCGGGTCAAGCCCCCAGGCGAAGGTGCGCTGGGGGTGGATGCGGATGACCTCGTTGCTCCCGGGATGCTCGTAGGTGTCTTGCTCGGTGAGCGCCTGCGCTTCGCCGCGAACTTCGACACCGCGCACCCGCCAGGGATCGACAGAAGCGACGTCATCAACGACGAAGGACACCCGCGGGTCGGTCTGGATGTTGCGGAACTTGCGGCTCGCGCCCATGTTCCACCCGAAGATGTCGATCGCGTCGGCTTCGGGGTTGTAGCGGAAGCCCACCGGGCGGTTCTGCGGCGCTCCATCGGGTGCGAGGGTCGCCAAACGACCGAGCCGCTGGCTGGCCAGGTACTCAAGCTCAGGTTCACTGAACGGCATCTGACCGGTCCTCCTTCTGAGAGATGGCTTCGTCGCGCTGTGGTTCTGCGAGCCGCCCGATGATCCGTCTCAGCTGTTCGCCGTAGCGCTCTTCAAACTCGGGCTCTGAGGGGTCGAGGCCGAAGATCCTCTTGACCATCTGGGGCATGGCGATCGGGGCGGCGATTGCGCCCATCAGGGCCAGCAGCACGCAGCCGGGGTCGAGCTCTGCGGCTATTTGGCCGGCGCTTTGGCGGCGTCGCATTCCGGAGATGTCTTGGCGCTCGGGCTGCTCGTCCGGCGGCACCTCCTCGCCATCGCTGAGACCTCTCCAGATCACCAGGCGCATCGCGCGCGGGTCGGCGAGAGCGTCGTGGAGGTAGCGGCCGGCGATCTCCTCGAGCGGCAGTTCGGGGTCGGTGAACGTCGCCTCGCGTTCGAGCCAGCTGCGTTGCACGGCGCGGTAGAGACCCTGCTTGCTCTCGAAGTAGTAGTTGATCAGCTGCTTGTTCAGCCCGGCGCGGTCCGCGATGTCGGCCACGCGGGCACCGGCGAAGCCCTTTGCCGCGAACTCCTCCAGCGCTGCCGCGAGCAGCACTCGGCGCGACCGCTCAGCGTCAAGCTGGCGCTCCTCGGGCGCTGGGGAGCGTCTCGGGCGTGTCGCGGGCGCAGGCAGGCTGGGCTTGTCCTATCTTGCCATGGGAGACTCACATATTAGCCAGACGGATGATATTGTACAACAGCTGGTTGGCTGATAGTGTAGCCCCGGTTACCGATGACCGCTTTGCTCAGCCCTCGGTGCGTGGCGTCGACTTTCCGGCCCTCGGCCTTCGACTTCCCCGAGGGCGCCAGCCGTGAGATTGGCGTCTTCCTGGCGTTGATCGGAGCGATGGCCGTCGCCGGCGGGGCCGGTGACTACGCGCCGCTGCGCGGCGCGCCCTGGTTCCCGAAGACATCGGAGGCCGGTACGCGAACGAAGTAGGGGAGACGATTCACCGCGACTGCTCCCGGGCGAAAGGAGTCAGTCGAGTGGCAGGCACAGGGCTTCGCCGAGGCAGGGCGCGGGGTACGAAACGGGGGGCTGGATGCTCCATATCGAGGAAGCCGATAACGGCCGCGAGCAGAGCCGAACGGCGCCTCGGGGCCGAAGGCGACTACGGACTAGTCGTAGCCCGTGTTACTACTGCAAGGTAGTATTGGATCCGTGTTGGGGCCGTTGGAAGCCGAGATCATGGAGCTCGTCTGGGGTGCGCCTGGGGCTGTCTCGGTGCGCGAGATCGTCGATCGGCTGAACAACGGCCGGGGCGAAGAGCTCGCCTATACGACGGTCATGACGGTCATGTCGCGGCTGGCCGAGAAGGGGATGCTGACGAGGGTGCGTGAGGGGCGCGGCTACCGCTACGAAGCGGTCGCTCCCGATCTTGCCGGTCTCGCCGTTCGGGGTGTGATGCGCGAATTCGGCGATGCGGCTCTGGCGCATTTCCTCGAGCAGGCGCGCGCCGATCCGAAGGCGCTCAAGCGCCTGCAGAAGCTGCTCGCCGAGGACTGATGCGAGTCGATGCCGCGAACCGCAGTTTCGCCGCTCTCTTCGGTGCCTCGCTCATGGCGGGGATGTTCATCCTCTGCGGTGCCATCGGTTGCGTGCTCGTCGGGCTGGTCGTGGCCGAGGTCGCGACCGCCGGCATCGAGTCGCTCTCCGAAGGTGGACGTTGGACGGCGGCCGTGTTCGTGGCCGTGGTCGGCGCCGGCGCAGTCGTTGGGCTGTGCTCCTTTGCCCGTCAACTTTCCGCGTCGCGGCGGCTCGCGCGGCGCGTCTCTGAGCTCAGCGTGCCGGTCGACGCGCGCGTCAAGGCGGCCGCAGACCGGGTCGGGATGCCCTGCGATGTCGCGCTCGTCGATTGCAAGGAGTCGTTCTCATTCGCCTACGGCGCGCTCACGCCGCGTGTCGTCATTAGCCGTGGCCTGCTCGAGCAGGCGTCGGAGGACGAGCTCGCGGCGGTGCTCGAGCACGAGCGCTACCACGTGCGCAACCTCGATCCGCTCAAAGTGCTGTTCGCGCGCGCGCTGCCGCCGACCTTCTTCTACCTACCTGCCCTACGGCTGCTCGAACAGCGCTACGTCGCCGGCCGCGAGCTCGCTGCCGACCGCCTCGCCCTGCGGCGCTGCGGCCTCGAGCCGCTCGCGGGCGCATTATTCAAGGTCGTGCGCGGCCCGCAATGGCCCGAGCTCGGCGTCGCCGCGGCGATCGGCGGCCCGGAGCTGCTCGACGTGCGCATCACCCAACTCGAGACGGGCGCCGAGCCACGCCTCGCGCCGATCTCGCCCGGCCGGGCCGGGGCCACAGTTGCCGGCGGACTCGTTCTGACCGGGCTGTTCGTGGTCTCGGTAGCCAGCTTCGGCGGGCTCGCGGCGGTCGCAGGCGACGTCGGCCCGCTCGATCTCGCCGGCGCGCTCGTCTGCGCCGTGCCGTGGGCCGCCGGCGGGTGGCTCGGCTACCGCCGGCTTCAGCGCCGCACCCGCGTGAAACGACGGATAGGTAGTACTACAATATAGTAGTATCCCCTCCGCGGCCAGCGCGGCCGTGACTGACGAAAGCGAGACAGCCCATGCCTGAGCAAACAGCGACCGAACGCGACACAGTTCGGCGCCCGTTGTTCGCGAACGTCCTCTACCCACGCTTCCGCACGGCGGCGCAGGAGCACGGGGAGGACCGTTACAGGATCGAGCTGCTCGAAGGGCTGAGCGGACGCGTGCTCGAGCTCGGCTGTGGCGATGGCGCGCACTTCCGGCTCTACCCCGACGGCGTCACCGAGCTGGTCGCGGTCGAGCCGGAGGAGAACCTCCTGGCGCGCGCCAAGAAAGCCGCCGTGGAGGCGAGGTGCCCGGTACGGATCGTGCCCGGGTTCGCCGAGGATCTTCCAGCGGGCGATGGTGAGTTCGATGCTGGGGTCGCCGCGCTGGTGTTGTGCTCGGTCCGCGACCAGCAGGCGGCGCTGGCGGAGCTGATGCGGGTCATCCGGCCCGGTGGGGAGTTGCGTTTCTTCGAGCATGTGCGTGCCGACGCGCGGCTGCACGCCAGCGCACAGCTCGCCGTGCAGCCCGTCTGGTCGCGGCTGGGTGGCGGTTGCCATCTCGCGCGCGACACGGAGCAGGCGATCCGCGACGCAGGTTTCGAGATCAAGCGTTGCGAGCACTTTGAGTTTGCGCCCGAGTTCCTGCAGAAGCTCGCCGGGCCGCACATCCTCGGCATCGCGCACAGACCCTGATGCACGGCCACGGCAAGCACATCGCGATCTGCGTCGGCCTGATGGCGGTGGGGGCCGCAGCAACCGTCGCCGGACTGGGCACGCTGAAGCTGCTCGCCGGCGCCGGCTGCATGCTGATGATGGGGATGATGGTCTGGATGATGGCTCGAGGGATGCGGTCGTAGATGTGGATGTGAGCGACCGCGTCGGCACACTCGCGTGGACGAGGGAGACGCGCGATGCGGGCCTTCGCCGAGTCTCGGGTTCACCGTCTCGTTCGAGATGCTGCCGATGGCGGCGCAACGCGCGCGTGAAGATGATCCTGCTCGCGAGATTGATACGACTCCTGAGCCGTCCGCGATGGATCGCCACCGGGCTGCCGCGGGGGCACGCCGTGCTGTTGCGGGCTAGCCGCGGACGCGTCAACCGGTCGTGGGCGTTCGCCTTCGGTCAGCGCGTCACGCCGATCACCACGATTGGGAGGCGCACCGGGAAGCCACGGACAACAGTCGTCGCCTATTTCCACGAGGCAGACAAGATCATCACCACGGCGGCGAACCTGGGAAACGAGCGCGATCCGGACTGGGCGCTCAACCTCGAGGCGAACCCGGAGGCGACCATCATCCTCGGGGGGCGGCACCGCCGCGTTCGCGCGCGGCGGGCGCGGGGGGTCGAACGTGAGCGGCTGTGGGCTCGCTGGGAGGAGCTTCAACCGCCCGCGAAGGGCGTCGCCGCGATCGCCGGCCGCGAAATCCCCGTCTTCGTGCTCGAACCCCTCGAAACAGGAGATCGACGCCGCTGACGAGAGATCCGGCACGGCACCTCCACAACGGTGGCGATGGCTGCCCGATGTGCGGCGGTACGGCTTCTAGCGCTCTTGTTCGGCTCGTGCTACGAGGCCTTGGTAGATGAGTGGCTGAGTGGCGCCATGTCCTCCCCGGCGGGCGCGCTTTGAAGCAGCTCGACCAGCGCGCGGATCGGGCTGTCGAGGCGCTCATCTAGCAGCGCGAAGAGCAGATCGTCCTTGCTCTTGAAATGCCGAGTACGAGTCCCCGGCTCGGACGTCGCGCTCGCACTGACACTCGCGGCGCCAAGGACTAGACGAACACCGTGGGCGCGGGCTCCGCCGCCCGCGACCCGGGCGCCTCCCGCACCCGCTCCCATGTCTCGGCCAGGCGCTCCACACCGCGCGTGAGCGTGTCGGGCTCGAGCATGAAGGCGAGTCGCACGCAGTCGCCGTGGCGCTCCTCGGGCGAGAGCCGGGTTCCGGGAGCGATGGACACCCCGTTGCGCAGCGCGGCGGCGGCGAACACACGGGCGTCGGCCCCGTCGGGTAACCGGGCCCAGAGCGTGAAGCCGCCTGCGGGGGCGGTCCAGCTCCAGTCGGGTATGCGGTCGGCCAGAGTCTCCGTCAGCTGCTCGAGCCGGGGGCCGTACTGCGCCCGCCGCAGTACGCGCGCCTCCTCGGTTCGCGCCATCAGCGCGGTGGCGATCAGCTGGCTGGGGATTGGGGTGGCAATGTCGGCCATCAGCTTCAGCCGGACGAGCTCGCGAATCAGCGGGCGAGGGGCCCGCACCCAGCCCACGCGCAGTCCGCCCCAGAACAGCTTGCTCATCGAGCCCACCAGCAGGACCGGCGCGTCGAGCGCGTAGTGGGCCACGGCGGGAGGTGGCGGCTCGGAGGTGAGGGGGATGTCGGCGAGAGCGGTGTCCTCCACGATCGTGACGCGGTAGCGCTCGGCTATCCGCGCCAGGCGCCGGCGGCGCCCGGCTCCCATGACCATCCCGGTCGGGCTCTGGTAGGTGGGCGTGGCGTAGACGAGTCGGGGCGGGCGTGCTGCACATACATCCTCCAAGGCGTCGACGCTCAGCCCTTCGCCATCCAAGGGCAACGGCAGGAGCTCGGCACCGGCGGCGCGGAAGACGTCGAAGGCGTTGGGGAAGCCGGGGTCCTCCACGGCCACGGCATCCCCGGGACGCACGTAGTAGGCGGCCAGGAGCGACAACGCCTGCTGGGCCCCGGTGGTGACCAGCACCTCGTCGGCGGTGGTGGGCACACGCTCGGCGGTGAGGCGGCCGGCGATGGCTTCCCGAAGCTCGGCCGTTCCGGCGGGCACGTACCCGTGGGAGGGGGTCAGGTCGTCGAGCGGCACTCGAGCCAGCCCGGCGAGAGCCTCGCGGACGATCGGCAACGGTGGCGGGGCATCGAAGGTGAGGTCGATGGGCACGCCTTGGCCACGCGTGAACGGACGCATGGCCCCGGTACGCGCGAGCGTTGCCGCACGCGACTCCGCTTTACCAAGTGCCGCGCCGCTGACCCAGGTCCCGCTTCCCCGCCGACTCTTGAGCCATCCGTCCCGCTTGAGGTCGTCGAGCGCGGAGACAAGCGTGGTACGGCTCACCGCCAGCGACTCCGCCAGGGTGCGCTCGGGCGGCAGCGGCGTGCCCGGCTGCAGGTCGCCCCGGTCGATCGCCCGCGCCACCGCCGTCGCCAACTGGCGGTAGAGCGGTCCCTCTCCCGTGGCCCACATTCCGAGGTGCGAGGCAACTTCCAAGACCAATTCACAATAACAGACCAATTAAGCAGAATTGACCCTTGATTCATGCTGGTTTATCGAGGCAAACTGGACCATCATGAATATTGGTCTGACAGATGACGAAGGTCCCTACCGCCTGGTGACGACCTTTCGCCGGAACGGCGAGGGGGTCGGCACGCCGGTGTGGTTCGCGGTCGACGTCGACACCATGTACGTCAAGACCGGTGCGCAGAGCGGCAAGGTCAAGCGCATCGTCGCGAACCCCCGGGTGACCGTGGCTCCGTGCACGCTCCGGGGCAGGCCGCGGGGGCCGGCGACGGAGGCGGTCGCCCGGGTCGTCACCGATCCCGACGAGGAGGCGCGCGCCGAGCGCGCGCTCTCCGGCAAGTACGGCATCAGCCGACCGCTGATCCTGCGCTACCTGCATGCCCGCGGCGTCGAAGAGCTCTACGTCGCGATCGAGCCGGACGCTCCAGCCCTTTCGGAGGTCGGGTGACCGGCTCGAGCCAACTCGAGGAGTACGACGTCGCCGTGGTGGGGGCCAGCCTGGCCGGCTGCACGGCGGCCACGCTGCTCGCCCGTCAGGGTCTGTCGGTGGCGCTGCTCGAGCGCCATGCACAACCCGACGCCTACAAGCGCGTTTGCACGCACTTCATCCAGCCATGCGGCACGCCCACTCTGCAGCGCCTCGGGTTGCCCGAGGCGATCGAAGCGGTGGGGGGCGTTCGCAACTCGCTCGACATCTGGTCCCGAGCCGGCTGGGTCGTCGGGCGCCACCACCACCCGAACGGCGAGCGCGCGTACGGCTACACCATCCGGCGCGAGAAGCTCGACCCCATGCTCCGTGCCCTGGCGGCCGAGACGCCCGGTGTGGATCTGCTGCCGGGCCTGACCGTGACGCGCCTGCTTTCCGAGCGAAGTCGCGTGAACGGCCTGGTCGCCCGTGGCCGCGACCGGAGCGAGCGCGGCATCCGTGCGCGGCTGGTGGTGGGCGCCGACGGTCGCGGATCCGCCGTCGCCGGCCTCGCGGGCGTCCGCCCGCGCACGATCGCGAACCGCCGCTTCATGTACTTCGCGTACTTCCGCGATCTGCGTCTCGCCTCGGCTCCGGCCGGGCAGATGTGGTTCGCCGAGCCCGACGTGGCCTACGCCTATCCCTGCGACGACGGACTCACGCTGTTGGCCTGCGCGCTGACCAAAGAGCGGCTCGAGGCCTTCAAGGCTGCGCCGGAGATCGAGTTCGCACGCGTGTTCGCCGAGCTGCCCGAAGCGCCGGCGCTGGAGGGCGCCGAGCGCGTCTCACCGCTGATCGGCAAGCTCGACATGCCCAACGCTCACCGCCCGGCCGCGGCGGCGGGCCTCGCTTTCACCGGCGACGCGGCCTTGGCCGCTGATCCCATGTGGGCGGTTGGATGCGGCTGGGCGCTTCAATCCGCCGAGTGGCTGGCCGACCACGCGGGGCCGGCCCTGGTCGACGACGGCAAGCTCGACCGTGCCCTGTCCCGATACCGGCGGCTCCACCGGCGCCGCCTCCTCGCCCACCACTTGGTCTGCGCCAGCTACTCGTCGGGGCGCCGCCTACTGCCGCACGAGCGCCTCTTCTTCAGCGCCGGCGTGTACGACTCGGCGACCGCCAACCGGCTGGCGGGCTTCGGCGAGAGGATGATCGGCGTGCACGACATCTTCTCGCCGCGGTCGGTGGCGCGGGCGCTGCGGGCACGCGCGGTCGCCTGATCCCAGCCGACCACGGACTCGCGCGGGTGGGCGCTTTCCCTAGCCTCCTGGGTGATGTCCCGTGCGACCCCTCCCAACCGCGGGGCAACCTCGAGCCCGAAGCGATCGCATTCCTCTTCTTCGGTTCGATGACTCCGTCGCTCCTCATCCAGGACTTCACCGACCCCGGCTGCCCCTGGGCCTTCTCGGCCGAGCCTCAGCGGTGGCGGCTCCGCTGGCTGTTCGGCGACGAGATCGAGTGGCGGCCACGCATGGTCGTGCTGTCGGAGACGAGCGCGGAGAACGAGGCGAAGGACTTCACCTCGGAGATGCTCGCCGGAGGCATCCGCTCGCTTCAACGCAGGTACGGCATGCCAATCGACTCTCAGGAGCGCAGTCGAGTACCGGTCACCATGCCGTCCTGTCGCGCTGTGGTGGCCGTACGGCTGCACGCCCCAGAGCACGAGCAGGCTGTGCTCCGCCGCCTGCGGGTGCTCTACATGGGTGGCGGCCTACTCGACGATGAGGCTCTGATCCGGCAGGCCGCCGAGCAGGCCGGCATCGACGGCGGCGACCTCATGCGCTGGAGCGCCGAGCCGGAGGTCGAGGACGCTCTACGCGAAGACATGGCCGCCGCCCGGCATCCTTCCCCCGCGGCCCTTGCTCTGGATCACAAGCTCGCGGGCTGGGGCGAGAACGGCGGCCGGCGGTACACCTGCCCGAGCTACGAGATCGAGCGCATCGCCGACGGCTCGCGGCTCGACGTGCCCGGCTTTCAGCCGATCGAGAGCTACGAGGCGGCGGTGGCCAATCTGGCGCCGGATCTGCCTCGCCGCGAGGATCCCGATACCGTGGCCGAGGTACTGACCTGGGCGGGCGAGCCGCTCGCGACGGCGGAGGTGGTGGGGATCACGGGCCTCGACGAAACACGCGCGAGGGAGCAACTCGCGGCTGTGGCCGCCTTCGATCCGGTCGGCGCCGACGGCTACTGGACGCTACGGGCGACCTAGCTCCGTACGCGCCGACGTTCCAGGACTCCCAGCGACTAGTTTCGGCCCAACGCCGTGATGAACGCGGGCTTCATGGGGATCTTCCCGCTCACGTTCCTCTCGAACGTCTTCGTCGACCCGGCCACGCTGCCGGCGGGCCTCGAGGCCTTCGTCGACGTGAATCCCATCTCGATCCTCGCCACGGCCTCGCGAGGACTGATGGAAGGGAACGCCGACGGCGGCGACATCGCGATCGTGCTGGCCGTTGCGGTGGCGCTGACCGCCGTGTTCGCACCGCTGACTACGCGCCTGTACCGCAAGCGCTGACCCTTAACGGCGGGGCGCTGCGTTCAGCCGAGGTAGTCCTCGACCACCGGCCCGGAGCGCTCGCTCGCGCCGTCCGGGTCCTGGCCCGCCTCTCTGAGCGCCCGCCTCTGGCGCAGCAGGTCCCAGAGCTGGTCGAGCTCGACCTTGACGGCTTCGAGCCGGGCATGTTCCTGCGCGTTCAGCCCGTCGCTCTGGTGCGCCCCGAGCAGCTCGTGCTCCTCGGCGACGAGCGTCTCGATGTGAGCCTGCACGTCGGCGTCCGCCATGGGTAGAGGGTGACCGATCGCCGTTCTGCTCAAACACGAGCGGCCGGTGCCCTACTCGAAACGATTGAGCGCTTTTCGACCCAGTGGGGTCGGAGATCGCTCAATCGTTTGGCGAGCCGCCCGCCCCTACTCGAAGTCCGCCACTTCGTGCCGCCCCACGCAGGCCACGGTCGGCGCGCCCTGGATGCCCGCAGCCGCCTCGCGCACCTCGTCGTAGGTCACCGAGTCGAGCGCTTCGATCACGACCTCGGGCGAGACGATCTCCCCGAAGGTCACCTTCTGTCCCGCCGCCCGGCGCGCCACCGCTCCGGTTCCCTCCAGCGCCAGCACGGTCGACCCGGCGGCATAGGCGCGTGCGCGAGAAACCTCCTCGTCCGTCGGTCCGTCCGCGGCGAGCTCCTCGACTATCTCGCGGATGCGCCGGTAGGCCTCCTCGCATTTCGAAGAGTCGAGGCCCGAGGACACGAGCAGCACGGGCGTGTCCGAGTGGTTGTACGACGCCGCCGAGATGGCGTAGCAGAGCCCGCGCTGCTCACGGATCTCGTCGAAGAGCCGCGAGCCCATCGAGCCGCCGAGCAGCGTTGAGTAGACGGCCAGGGCCGCGCGCTGCCGCTGATCTCTCGGGTCGGTGGGCGGGCGCCAGTGCAGGCGCAGGTGCGACTGGCTCGTGTCGCGTTCCCGCACCAGCACGCGACGCTCGAACCCGGGGGCCGGATCGGGCGGCGATCCGTCGTCGCGGTCGGGGAAGCGAGTGAACAGCTCGGCCAACCGCTCCTCGTCCACGGCCGACAGGTCGCCGGCGACGAAGGCCCCACCGCCAGTGGGCGACCAGCGGCGCTCGCGGAAGGCAAGGACGGCGTCGCGCGCGAAGGTTTCGATGTGCTCCGTGGGCCCGAGCACCGGGCGCCCCAGCGGATGGTCGCCGAAGGCCGCCTCGTCGATCAGGTGGCTGGCCACGCTGGCCGGCTGGTCGTTGTAGCGGGCGATCTCCTGGATCACGACGCCGCGTTCGCGGTCGAGCTCGTCGGCGTCGACGCGCGCCTTGGCCACGAAGTCGGTGAGCAGGTCGGCGGCGTCCATCACGGACTCGGCCCGGCAGGTCACGTGGAAGGCGACCACGTCGTGTGAGGTGTAGGCGTTCAGCTGCGCCCCCAGGCGCTCGGCCGTCTTGTTCACGTCGCGATAGGTCGGGTACTTCTCGCCGCCCTTGAACACCAGGTGCTCGAGGAAGTGGGCCATGCCGTTCTCGTCGGCGCGCTCGGTGCGAGCGCCGGCGTCGAAGGCCACGAGCACCGTGACCGCCCGGGTACCGACCATCCCGAGCTGCACCAGCGGCAGCCCGTTCTCCAACTCGCGCTCGCGTACGTCGATCATGGCTCGCGAGGGTAGAGCCGGTGCCGGACCGGCCGCCAGGGGGGGTCGGCTAGGCGAGGCCCTGGGCCTGGTACTCCTTGAGGAAGCCCTCGAACAGCCGCAGGTGGCCCTCTTCGTCGCGGAGGATGCCGATCACCATGTCCTCGGTGACCGGGTCCTTGTCGCCGCAGAACTCGATGATCTTGTTGTAGTGGCCGATCGCGCCCGTCTCGGCGGCGATCACGCCCTTGATCACGTGCACGACATCGGCCTGATCCGCAGGCGGCTGGAGGAAGTCCTGCACGGCGCTGAACTCCTTCGAGCCCGGAACCGTTCCGTAGAGCGTCTTGATCCGCTGCCCGAAGAGTTGGGCGTGCCCGAGCTCTTCCTGGATGTCGGTCTGGAGGCTCTCGATGATCTCCTGCGCGCGGATGCCGTCCGGGTTGATCGAGTTGGCGATGTAGCTCATCACCGTCTCGATCTCCATCCAGTAGGCCTCGGTGAGGAGGCCGATCAGCTCATCGCGCTCGCCCTGGCGCTCCTCGCTGAGGATGCCGTGTGAGGGGGCGATGCCGGCCATGCGGATCGCCTACCCGGTGAGGGGAAGGCACCAAACATGGGTTGGCAGTTGGCGGGTTGGCAGTTGGCGCCGAGATCTCCACCGCCAACTGCCCACTGCCAACCGCCAACTGCCAACCTTGCAACCGTGTCCGACGCCACGGAGTCCCCCGAGCCGGTCGAGCCACTGCCGGACTCCCTCTTCCAACGCCTCCGCGCCGAGCCGGAACGGGCTCCCGAGCACATGGCGCTGGCCGCAGCCGAGCGGTTCGGACCGGCGGCCGAGCGGTGGGCCGCCCTCATGGCTCCCCATCACACGCCCGCGGAGGCCGCGGCCCTCGCATACAAGAAGCACGTGAGGCGCTCCGGCCTCGAGGGCGCCGCCGCCGGCCTCGGCGGCGCCTTCACGATCGTCCCGGATCTGGCCGCGCTGGCCTGGATCCAGGGGCGGATGGTGTTCTTCATCGCCGCCGCCCATGGCTTCGATCCGCGGCATCCCATGCGGCCCGCCGAGCTGCTCGCGCTACAGGGCATCTACCCCACGGCGGCGGAAGCTCGTACGGCGCTGGACGGCACCGGCGTCCCGCTCGCCAGGCAGTTCGTCCGCAGCAAGCGCGGCTCCGACGAGCAACTGGTCCCGCGCCTCGTCAGGCTGGTCGGCCGGCAGGTGGCCAAGCGCGCGGTGCTCAAGCTCGTGCCGGTGCTGTCCTCGCCGGTCTCGGCCGTCGCCAACCGCCAGGCGACCGCCGATCTCGGCCGGCGCGCCCTCCGCTACTACGGCGGCTGAACGCCTTCACATTCGTCCAGCGACGGTTCACCTCGGACCACCCGCATGGCCGGCCCCTCAGCGTGGAAGGGTCGGACGGGAGCTCGCTCGGCTAGCCCTCGGCCTGTCCCGGCTCGCTTGGTGGCTCCGATTCAATGGCGACGACCGAGTCGAGGAGCAGGTGGTTCGGCACGCGCAGTGTGCGACCGTCGGCCGACTCGAGCACCGTCGAAGCCGTGTCGAAGGCGGCGATACGGCCGCGCACACCCTCCACGCTGATCGTCTGTCCGACGGCGAAGGCACCGCTCACGTATCGGCCCGCGCTGACCTCTCGAGCCACCTCTCGCCCCCCCAGGCCGAACGCGAGCGCAAAGGTCAGCGCCACGGCCGCGATCAGGGTGGCCACCAGAACGGTCGAGATGGCCGTCGGTACGCCCAGCTCGGTTAGGGCGGTCACGACGAAGATCGCCAAGACCGCGAGCTCCGCCAGCCTGCCGAGCGGACCGCCCAGATCCATCTGGTCGGCAACGCGCTCGACCTGCACCCGCGCGAGCTCGCCGAGCACGATCCCGGCGATCACCAGGGCAAAGGCCAGCAGCAGGCGCGGCAGGAAGAGGATCCCCTCGTTCAGCGACGTGCTGAGGAACTCGAGCCCGAGGAGCGAGAGCGCGGCAAACACGACCACGAGGCTCAGGCCGATGCCGACCGCCCTTCCCAGCACGCGTGACAGGGAGCGCTCGAGTCCGGTGCGCTGGAGCACCATGTGTACGCCCGCGCGCTCGGCGAAGCCATCGAGATCAGTGCGCAGCAGCCCTCGAACCAGCAGCCGCTTGACCAGCCGAGCCACCAGCAGGCCGCCGACCAGCAGCAGAAGGGCTCCTCCGACGGAGGGCAGCGCCTGCCCGAAGGAGTCGCTGGCCCGGTCGAGGATGCTGGCCGTCACGAGCGCCATCGGCTACGGCTTTCGCGGCCGGCGACGCAGTCCGAGCAGCAGGTCGGCGCCGATCACGAGGCTCCCGGCAAGAGCACCCGTGTTCCTCAGCAGGCGACGGACGACGAACTGCCAGCGAGCGGTCCTGATCACCCGCGGGGTAAGCGACTCCGACGCGCGGGGGGCGCCGGCCGTCAACTGCTCGAGAAGCGTGCGGACCCGCGCCTCGGAGGGGTTCAGGCCGTCCGTCGGGTCGGTGTCGCTCACTGGGGAAGCCGCCAGTCGTAGGAGTTGTTGCGAAGGATCTCCACGAACTCGCCGCGCGCGCGTGACAGTCGCCCCTTGACGCTTCCGAGCGGACTGTCGGTCACCTGCGCGATCTCCTCGTAGCTGAGCCCCTCCACGTCGCGTAGCACGAGCACGGCCCGGTGAGCCGGCGGAAGCAGCCGCAGCTTCTGCACCAACCGCTGCCCCCGCTCCCTGTCTTCCAGGTGCTCGGCGGGCGTCCGCTGCCCGTGGGGGCCGTCGAACTCGGGCTCGGGTTGATCCTCTGGCTCTGGATACGGCTCGGCGCTGGGCCGCGCGATCGCAGACAACGCCGTGTTGTGGGTGATCGTGAGAAGCCAGGTCCGAAAGGACGACTCGCCCCTGAAGCGAGGCAGGCGATGAAAGGCCTTGAGAAACGCATCCTGTGCCACGTCGTCGGCATTGTCGCGACCAACGATGCGGGCCGCCACGCGAACTACCACGTCCTGATTGCGCTCGACGAGCACCTCGAACGCGGCGAGGTCGCCGTTGACGCTGCGTTGCACTAGAAGTTCATCCGGGTCGACCACGGGCCGCCGACTGTAGCCAGGCGTCGCTCGGCACCGATGCTCCAGGGAAGACCCGCACCCGAGCCCGAAAGTTACGCGGCTCCCGCTCGAGGTCCGGCTCGAGCCCCGACATGTGTTCGAGGCGCGCGTCCGGAGACGTAACTTTTTTCCCCCTCCTCCGGTCAGAGGTCTCGAGACGTCGGTACGGGAACGACCCAGGACGACGGCTCGCCACTTCGAACGAAGGAGTTTTGCCCATGCCACTGCCCATCGCCGCGAGCCTCCGCGACAACCTCGAGAAGGTCTTCGACCAGATAATCGGCTTCCTTCCGAAGCTGATCGGCTTCCTGCTGATCCTGCTGATCGGCTACATCATCGCCAAAGTTGTAAAGGCGGCGATCACCAAGGCGCTGCAGGCCGCCGGCCTCGACAAGGCGCTGCACTCGGGCCAGAGCGGCCAGTACGTCGAGAAGATCAGTCCGGGCGCGAGCCCCTCGAGCCTCGTCGGCTCGGTCGCCTACTACGCGATCCTCCTGACGGCACTCGGGATCGCGATCACCCAGCTCGGCGGCACGGCGGCGGAGAACTTCGTCGGCACGATCGTCGCCTACCTGCCGAACGTGATCGTCGCGATCCTGATCTTCGTGCTCGCCGGCGTGATCGCCTCAGCGGTGGCGGGGCTCGTGGCCCGCACGATGGGAGACACCCCGACCGGCAAGGTCGTCGCCTCGGTGGTGCCGATCCTGATCATGGGGATTGCCACCTTCATGATCCTCAACCAGCTGAAGATCGCCCCGGACATCGTGAAGATCACCTACACGGCGCTGATGGGCTCCCTGGCCCTCGGCCTGGCGCTGGCCTTCGGCCTCGGCGGGCGCGATCTTGCCGCTCAGGCGCTGGAGAGCGCCAGCGAAAAGGGCAAGGAGCAGAAGGACCAGGTCAAGCAGGACTTCCAGAAGGGCCGTGACCAGGCCCAGCAGGACGCCCAGCAGGCCAAGCAGAAGGCGCAGGAGCGCATGGGCAGCGGTGGCGGCTCGGACAGCTCGACCCAGCAGGTCCAGCGGACCAACCCGCCCCCTCCGCGGCAGTAGGTTACTGGCCCGGACTAAGGACGAACCAACACAAAGGAGACATCACATGTCAGTAGAAGAGACGATGCTGCAGTGGCAGGGACACAACGTCGTTGACTCGAGCGGCGACAAGCTCGGAAAGATCGACGACATCTACCTCGACGAGCAGACCGACAAGCCGGAGTGGGCCCTGATCAACATGGGGAAGTTCGGTCGCAGCGCGACGCTCGTGCCGCTCGCCGGAGCGGTCGCCGAGGGCGACCAGATCAAGGTCCAGTTCGACAAGGCAAAGGTCAAGGGCGCCCCCGACGTGATGGCCGACGAGGAGCTCTCCCAAGCCGAGGAGAAGGAGCTCTACAGCTACTACGGCCTGCCCTACTCGGAGGCGAGCTCGGACACCGGCCTGCCCGAGGGCGGTGGCGCGACCGATGACGCGATGACCCGCTCCGAGGAGGAGCTGCGGGTCGGCAAGACCAAGCGCGAGGCAGGCCGCGCACGCCTGCGCAAGTACATAACGACCGAGCAGGTGCAGACGACCGTGCCGGTCCAGCGCGAGGAGGTCCGCATCGAGCGCGAGCCGATCACCGAGGCAAACGTCGGCGACGCAAAGGACGGCCCCGCCCTCTCGGAGGAGGAGCACGAGGTCGTGCTCGAGTCCGAGGAGGTCGTCGTCGACAAGCAGGTCGTGCCCAAGGAGCGCATCCGCCTCGACAAGGACGTCGTCACCGAGGAGCGCCAGGTGAGCGAGGAGGTCCAGAAGGAGCAGGTCGACATCGAGGGCGACACCCGCTCGTAGCGCCCGGCACACGCGGCGCGGGGGGTCGGCAAGCCGGCCGGCTCCCCCCGAGGCGCCGATCCGAGCGGGCTGCTCGGATCGGCTCGAGATGCCCAGGCTCCGATCGGTCTGGGCCGGACGAAGGAGACACGATGGCGAAGCGAAGGACAGTCGCAGCCGAGCGTCCAAACGGCTCCGTGCGAAACGTTCCGGACCGACAGGCGGGAGCATCGGAGGTACGCGAGCGTCAGCGCGATGAGTTCGGCGGCTTCAACATCGGCGCTGCCTTCTTCGGCTGGCTGGTGGCAATCGGGATCGCGGTGATCCTCACCGCCCTTCTCAGCGCGGCCGGCACCGCGCTCGGGCTCAGCAAGCTGAGCGGCGCGGAGGCCAAGGACAGCGCGGCCACGATCAGCATCGTCGGTGGCGCCCTGCTCGTTCTCGTGCTGGCCATCGCGTACTTTGCCGGCGGCTATGTGGCTGGGCGCCTGTCGCGATTCGACGGTGGCCGGCAGGGCCTCGGCACCTGGATCTTCGGGTTGGTCGTCACGCTCCTCCTTGCCGCCGCCGGAGCGATCTTTGGCTCGAAGTACAACATCCTCCAACAGCTGAACCTCCCCCGTATCCCAATCGACGAGGGCTCGCTTGCGACGGGTGGCCTGATCGCCCTCGGGGTGATCCTGCTCGTCACCCTCATCGCCGCGATCGCCGGTGGGAAGCTCGGCGAGCGCTACCACCGGAAGGTCGACAGGGCCGGCGGCGTCTAAGCCTGAGTCCACCGATCCTGACGGCGTCTCGGCAGTTCCGGTGGATCCAGGCTAAGTAGCGGCGGCCCGAGCGCGATTCGGGCGCGGGACGCCGTCCGCCCCTCGTTCTAAGTTGGCGAGGATGAACCAGCCGTCTCTCGCACTCGAGCCGGACCCGATTCCCCGCGCCGCGAAGGTCTTCGTTCGCGACCTCTGCGATGGCCAGCCGGTCGACTCCGTGTTCATGGTGCGCGAGCGCAGCCGGCGCCAGAAGAAGAACGGGGACCCCTTCCTCAAGCTCCAGCTCGGCGACGTCACGGGAGCGGTGGAGGCCGTGCTGTGGGAAGGCGTCGACGCGCTCGACGAGGTATGCGGCCCGGGCCGCCCGGTGTACGTGACGGGGCGCTTCAGTAGAGAACAGCGGTTCGGCGCGACTATCACCGTCCGCCTCGTACGGGCGGCCGAGCCGCACGAATACGACCCGGCGGACCTGCACGAGGGCCCACCCGTGGCCTACGACCAGATGGTCGGTGACCTGCGGTCGCTACTCGAGACGGTGCGCAACCCTCACCTGAACGCTCTCCTCTGCCGCTTCTTCGAGGAGGGGTGCCCGGTTTGGGAGCGCTGGCGCCAGGCTCCGGCCGCCAAGCACTACCACCAGGCCTACCGGCACGGGCTGCTCGAGCACTCGCTTTCGGTCGCCCAGGCCGTGAGCGCCATCTCGGCGACCTTCCCGGGCATCGACCGAGACGTGGCCGTCACCGGAGCGCTGCTGCACGACATCGGAAAGATCGAGAGCTACGCCGCCGACAGCGGTGCCATCGAGCTCACCGACGCCGGCAAGCTGCAGGGGGAGATACCGCTCGGCTACTACCTGGTACGCCGTGAGATCGAGGAGCTGCCCGGCTTTCCACCGGCCATGGCGCAAGCGGTGCTGCACATCATCCTCTCCCACCACGGCCAGCTGGAGCACGGCAGCCCGGTCGTGCCCTGCACGCGCGAGGCAACGCTCGTGCACATGCTCGACAACCTAGGCGGGCGGCTGGGCAGCTTCGACCGGCTGGAGAAGGGGCTCGGCGACGGCGATAGTTGGTCGAGCTTCGACCGGGCGTTGTCGGGCTCGGCGTACTTCGGAGCGACCCGAGCGGCCTGAGCCTGGATCCACCGGAACCGGCGAGCGTCTCGGCGTCGGCATCGGTGGATTCAGGCTAAGCCCCGTGCCGGGTCGGCACAGGAAGTTTCGCCGGCGCGGCGCTTCCTCGGTTACAACGTCGCAAACAGCGTTCTTTCTCGACCTCCCCGCCCCTGAGCGCCCGCGTGAGTGATGTCCGCCCGCACCTATCCTCAGCCCGATGGCCAAGGACACCGAAAAGCTGATCCGTCAGCTGTCGCTGATCTCGTTCCTGATGGCGGAGCGGCGGCCGGTGACCTCGCTCGAGATCAAGCAGGAGGTGGAGGGCTACTCGGGCATGAACGACGACGCCTTCGCCCGCCGCTTCTACGCCGACCGCTCGGAGCTCGACTCGCTCGGGATCGAGCTGAAGGTGGACAAGCCGGCCGACGGCTTCTACGAGGCCGAGAACTACTCGCTTCCGCCCGAGAACTTCTACCTACGGGCCATCGAGTTCTCCGACGCCGAGCTGGGCGCGCTGCGCACGGCGCTCTCCCTGCTCGACGGTGAGTTCGCCTACGCCGAGCCGTTGCGCCTGGCGCTGCAGCAGCTCTCGTGGGGCCGGCCCTCCCCCCTCGACGCCCCCGAGCAGCGCTCGGTCGCCCTGGGGGTCACGGCCTCGGCGGGCGGGCGCGAGCTGTCCCAGCGCCTCTCGAAGGTCGAGACGGCGATCTTCCGCCGCAAGACCATCGTCTTCGACTACTACACGATGGGCCGCGACTCGCGCGAGGCGCGGAAGGTGAACCCGTACCACCTGCTCTTCCGGGGCGGCCAGTTCTACCTGATCGGCCACTCCCATGAACGCGGGGAGGTCCGCGTGTTCCGGCTCTCGCGCATCCGCGGGAAGGTGGCCTACGCGAGCAAGTCCGAGCACGACTTCCCCCCGCCCACAGACTTCGACCCGCGGCCCTACGCGGCGCGCGCCGACTGGCAGATCGGGGGCGACGAGGCCACCGCGCGGGTCTGGGTGTCCGATCGCGTGGCCTGGCTCGTGGAGCGCCACTTCGGCCACGCCGGCCGCGTAAGCCCGGCGGCCGATACCGACGACGCGCCGGACACGGGGGTCGTGTTCGAGACCGCCTACGCCGACTCGCGCCAGCTCATCTCGTGGGTGCTCGGCCTGAGCGAGCGCGCGCGCATCCTTGGTCCGGCGGAGCTTGCCGCGGAGGCGGATGACCGGGTGGCGCTCACGGTCGAGCGCCACTCCGGCCTACACGAGCCGGCTGCCGCGGTCGAGCGGCAGGAGGAGGTCGAGGAGGAGGACGACGACGCGAAATCGGACACGCCGATTCGACCCGAGCGTTTCGCGCGCCTCGTCACGCTGGCGGGCATCTTGATCCGCGCGGCGCGCGACGCCGACAAGCTCGATCTGCACGCGCTGTGCAGCACGCTCCAGGTGACCGAGCCGGAGCTCCGCGAGGACATCGACGTGCTGAACGTCGTGAACTTCGGCGGCGGCAGCTACGTGCTCTACGCCGAGATCACCGGGGATCAGATCGAGGTGGACCCCGAGCCCTACGGCGACAACTTCGCGAAGCCCGCCCGCCTCCTGCCACTCGAGGCCAAGGCCCTGGTGGCCGCGATCGACCTGCTCGGCGACCACATCCCTGAGGGCTCCCTGGCCTCCGCGCGGGAGAAGATCGTGGCCGCCCTCGGCCAGGACCCCGCCGGGGACGGCCTTCAGATCACCACGGCCAGCGGCGACGACTCGGAGATCGCGCGCGTGGTGAACGGGGGAATCGTCGAACGTCGGCTGCTCGAGATCGACTACTACAAGGAGAACGAGGACGAGTTCGTGACGCGGCGGATCGAGCCGTACCAGCTGATGAACGGGCAGGAGGGCTGGTACGTCCATGCGTTCGACCTCGAGCGCGACGGTCCGCGCGATTTCCGCCTCGACCGCATCCGCTCGGCGTCGGTCACCGACGAGACCTTCGAGCCGCGGCCGGGCGTGGAGGCCGACGTGCACGGTTGGCCGCGGACCGGTGAGGTCGAGGCCTCGCACGCGGCGCGGGTGTGGATCTCGCCGGAGCGCGCGCGCTGGGCGCGGGAGAGCCGGCGTGTGGTCGAGGAGCTGGCGGACGGCGCGGTGATCGTCGAGCTGCACTACGCCGGAGCGGGATGGCTGACCACCGAGATCCTCAAGGAGGCGGGCGACGCCGTGGTGCTCGAGCCGGAGGAGGCACGGACAGCGGTGCTCGAGGCGGCGGAGGCGTTGGCGGGGGCGGTTCGGCAGTAAACGCGGTAGCCGGCGGTTCGCCCGCCGGTGCTCCTGCGCCTACTCGGCCGAAGTGTCCCCCGCCGCGATCAGGCTCTCCACCCGCTCGAGGCTCACCTGCACGCGCTGCACCATGGCGTCGAGCGCCTGGCGCGCGCTGTCGACGCTGTTGCTCGCCCCAGTGAGTGACGAGCGGATGCGCTGCGCGTCGCGAAGGGCCGAGAGCGCCTCCGCGGACGCGTCCCGGACGCCCGCGGCGTCGACCTGCAGGGTGCGCTCGAGCGCCATCAGGCAGCGGCAGCGCGCGTAGCGGTAGGCGAGCTCCAGCGGTCGCGGGTCGAGCGACTCCCGATCGAGCGTGACGATCATCTTGTTGCCCTCGTACTCCTGCAACGCCTCGCGCCCGGCGGGCACCTTCTCGTCGGAGGCCACCACGAGGATCGCGAAGCCCGCGTCGCGCTCGACCAGTGCGGCGTTCAGCACGGCCCACGCCTTGTTCTTCGAGAGCTTCTCGTCCTTGGCATCGACCGCAATACGCCCACGCGACTCGCCGGATCCGGCCTCGATCTCGATCACGACGTCGCCTCGCTTGCCGCCGCTCGCCGAACGCTCGTCCCCGACGTGGATCGCCATGTCCCCACGCCCCGCGGCAATCTCGTCGATCGCCTCGTAGGCCTGCTGCTCGAAGGTGCGGCCCTTCCCAGCGCCGCGCTCGACCTCGGCCGCCAGCTCGTCCTGGCCGCGACGCGCCTCGTGCAGCACCCGCACCTCGCGCTCCAGGGCGCCCAGCTTCTCCAACAGGGCGTCGTCCTTGCCGCGCGAGACTGCCATCTCCCGCACCACGGCGCTCTTGAAGTCGGCCAGCGGGTTGTGGCCATCCTGGGCGGAGAACTGGCGCAGCAGATCCTGCCGCGACTCCTGCAGCAGCTTGGCCACGACGTCGCGGAGCTGGTGCTGCACCGCGGTGGTGCGGTCCGCCCCGAAATGCTTGCCGATCAGGTCGGTGAGCTCCTCCGAGTGGTCGTCCAGCGCCTGGGTCATCGCCCCACCGTCCTGGCCGAGGAACTGCTCGAGCTGCTTCTCGAGCGCCTCGCTGACGCCCCGGGCGCGATCGGTGAACGCGCGCTCGACGTCCCCGGACACGCGCTCGAACTCGCGCCTGACGAAGTCGACCTCCGCCGCGGTGCCCTCCCGGTCGAGCACCCGGGCGCCGATCTCGAGAGCGTCGTTGACGGTCTCCGCGGCGGCGACACCCTGCTCCAGACGGCGCTCGACCAGATCGACGACCGTCCGGTCCTCTACGGTCATGCCGTCGATCACGAGCGCGCGTCCTTCGATCCGCGCGCCGGCGGCGTAGGTCAAATGCAGGGTGCGGGCGGCTTCCATCGGTACCGGCCAACGCTACGCCTGGCCGCCGACGGAACCGCCATGGCACGGATACTCTCGCCGACCGTGGCCTCCCGGCGCGACCAGATCAAGATGAGCGACGCCGAGCTGTCGGCCTTCCTCCAAGAGGAGAAGATCGTGACCGTGGCCACGCTTGGGCCCAGCGGGCGCCCGCACCTGATGCCGCTCTGGTACGTCGCCGACGGCCACGAGCTTCGCGGCTGGACCTTCGCCAAGTCGCAGAAGACCAGGAACCTCGAGCGCGACCCGCGGGCGACCCTGCAGGTGGAGGCCGGCGTCGACTATGCGGAGCTGAGGGGCGCCATGCTCGAGTGCGATGTCGAGGTCGAGCGGGACACCGCGCCGGTGACCGAGGTGGGGCTCGAGCTGTTCAGCCGCTACGGCGGCGGTGGCGAGCCCGGCCCCGAGGTGCGGAACATGGTGGCCAAGCAGGCGCCCAAGCGGGTGGGCCTGCGCTTCTTGCCCACCCGCATCGTCACCTGGGACCATCGCAAGCTGGGCGGCGTGTACTGAGCGACGACGGCTGGTATCTGTACCCCATGCGGATCCTGATCACCGGCGCCGGCGGCATGCTCGCCCACGACGTCGTGCGCGCGGCCACCGAGGCGGGGCACAAGCCGGTCGCCCTCACCCGCGCCCAGCTCGACGTCCGTGACGCCTCGGCGATCAGGGCCCGCCTCGGCGAGGAGCGCCCGCACGCCGTGATCAACTGCGCGGCGTTCACCGACGTGGACGGCGCCGAGGACGACCTTCGCTCCGCGATGGCGGTGAACGCCGACGCGGCCCGCAACGTGGCCGCCGCGGCCGCCGAGATCGAGGCGGCGGTCGTCTACCCCTCCACCGACTACGTGTTCGACGGCCTGGCCGACAAGCCCTACACGGAGTCCAGCTCGCCGCGCCCCGAGTCGGTGTACGGGCAGACCAAGCTCGCAGGTGAGCACGAGACCGCCGCCGCCAACCCCCGGCACCACGTCGTGCGCAGCTCCTGGCTCTTCGGAATCGCGGGCCGGAACTTCGTAGAGACCATGCTCACTCTCGCGCGCGAGCATGGGGAGGCACGTGTCGTGGCCGATCAGATCGGACGCCCCACCTACACACGGCACCTGGCCGAGGCGCTGGTGGCGATATGCGGGTTCGAGAGCCGCGGTTTGTGGCACGTGGCGGGCGGCGGATCGCAGAGCTCGTGGCACGACTTCGCCGCGGAGATCTTCCGTCAGGCGGGCGTCGACTGCCGCCTCTCGCCGTGTCGCACGGAGGACTTCCCGCGCCCCGCGCCCCGTCCGCCGCACTCGGTGCTCGACAGCGAACGACCGGAGACCCCGCGCCTCCCCGCGTGGCAGGACGGCCTGGCGGCCTACCTCGCCGAGCGCGCGGCTCCACGGGCGTGAGCGGGGCGCGCGTCGCGCAGCAATCGGGCTGAGCGGGCCCGTGCGCGTCGTCACCTGGAACGTCAACTCGCTGAAGATCCGCCTCCCGCGGGTCCTCGAGCTGCTGCGCGAACACCAGCCCGAAGTGGTCTGCCTGCAGGAGACGAAGACCGAGCCCGAGGCGTTCCCCCACGCCGCGTTGGAGGAGGCGGGCTATGCGGCGGCCGACCACAGCGGCGGGCGCTGGGCCGGCGTGGCGCTGCTCGTGCGTGATGGCCTGGCCATCGAGGATCCCCGCGTCGGACTCCCCGGGGAGCCGCCGCCTCCGGAGGCGCGATGGATCGAAGCGACGGTGGGCGGCGTGCGCTTGGCCAGCGTGTACGTGCCGAACGGCCGCGCGGTGGGCAGCGAGACCTTCGAGCTGAAGCTGCGCTTCCTCGAGGCCATCCGCGCCCACGCGGCGGCGGTCGATCAACCGCTGATCGTGGCCGGCGACATGAACGTCGCGCCGGCGGACCTGGACGTGTACGACCCCGCGGCGTTCGTCGGCTCCACACACGTGACTCCCGAGGAGCGCGGCGCGATCGAGGCCATCCTCGCGGCCGGGCTCGTGGACGCCTACCGCGCGCTGCATCCCGAGGAGCCCGGGTTCACGTGGTGGGACTACCGCCAGGGCCACTTCCACCGCAAGCTGGGCATGCGCATCGACCTGGTCCTGGTGAGCGACGCGCTGCGGGCCTCGGTCACGCGCTGCGGGATCGACCGCAACTACCGCAAGGGCCCGAAGCCCTCGGATCATGCGCCGTTGCTGCTCGACCTGACCGCCTGAGCACCGGGGCGCAAAGCGAGTACGGTGCCCGTTCGCGACTCCGACGAGACTTAGCCAGGAGGCACACATTGGCAGAGGAAGTGCAGATCAGAAGCAGTCAGGCAGTCGCGAAGGTGCGAAACCCCCTCGCACCGGCGCTACTGCCGTTCATCACCTTCGGCATCTACGCGCTCGTCTGGTACTACAAGATCAACAAGGAGATGGCCGAGCTCGGTCGCGCCCGGAACACCGACGAGCTCGGTGACAGTCCCGGCACGTCGCTGCTGGCGGTGACCCTGGGCGCCTTCATCATCGTGCCGCCCTTCGTCTCGTCGTTTCGCACCTGCCAGCGGGTTGAGAAGGCGCAGCGGATGTCCGGACATCCCGAGCCCACGAGCGCCGGGCTCCTCTTCGTGCTGTCGATCTTCATCTTCCCGGTGGCCTACTACATGATGCAGGACGGACTCAACAAGGTATGGGAGGGCGAGCGCCAGGGCGACGCCCCGTCCGAGCTGAGCGGCGGCCTCAACGCTGAGATGCCGCAGCAGGACGCCGTGGCCCAGCAGGCCCCGCCGCCGCCCGCGCAGTAGCGGTCCCGGAAGGGGCATCCGTACCCTTGAACGGATGCCCCTCTCCCCACCCGCGCTCGAGCTCCGCGGCTTGACCAAGCGCTACGACGACGGCACGAGCGCGGTCGAGTCCTTCGACCTGACCGTGCACGACGGCGCGTTCTTCGGGCTGCTCGGACCGAACGGGGCGGGCAAGACCACGGTGATCAGCGCCGTGTGCAACCTCATCCGCGTGACGGCCGGCGAGGTGCTCGTGTTCGGCCGGCCTGCGGCCTCGCTCGAGGCCCGCGCCTGGGTGGGCCTCGCCGAGCAGGACATCAACCTCGACCGCTTCCTCACGGTGGAGGAGACGCTCGTGTACCACGGCGGCTACTTCGGAATGGGGAGGGACGAGGCCGTCGAGCGGGCGGGCGAGATGATCGACATCTTCGACCTGCGCGCGAAGACTCGCGTGCGCACGCCCAAGCTGTCGGGCGGCATGCGCCGCCGGCTGCTGCTCGCGCGGGCGCTCATGCACCGCCCGCGGCTCGTGATCCTCGACGAGCCGACCGCGGGGGTGGACTTCGAGTTGCGCGTGGAGCTGTGGCGCTACATCGAGCGGCTGCACGAGGCCGGAACGACGATCCTCCTGACCACGCACTACCTCGAGGAGGCCGAGGAGCTGTGCCAGGAGATCGCGTTGATCCGCGGGGGGCGACTGGTTGCACGCGACACCGCGGACGGGCTGCGAGAGGCCTACGACGCCGACACGCTGGCCGACGTCTACGTGAAGGCCATGGCCGCGTGACGTGTACGTGAAAGCCATGGCCGCGTGACCGTGAAAGTGAAGGTAATGGCCGCGTGAGTGGACTGCAGGGCCTGCGCTGGCTGGCCCGGCGGGAGACGCTGCGCGTCACGCGCCTGTGGACGCAGACCGTGCTCGCGCCGGTGGTCGCCTCGATGCTGTTCATCCTGGTCTTCGGGCTCTCGCTCGGAAGCCGCATCAGGGAAATCGGCGATCTGCCCTACGAGGTCTTCATCGTGCCCGGGCTGATCACGATGGCCATGGTGCAAGCTGCCTACAACAACAACTCCTCGACGATCTTCCAGGCGCGCAACGACCGCTACATCAACGACGTCCTGTCGGCGCCCATGCATCCGTGGCAGGTGAACCTCGGCTACAACGTGGGTGGCCTGGTCAGGTCGCTCGCCATCGGGCTGGCGCTGCTCGCGCTCGCTGTCCCCCTCACCGGGGTTGGCGTGGAGAAGCCGCTCGTGCTCGTGGTGGCGGTGCTCCTCGGGCTCGTGCTCTTCGGCGCCCTCGGCACCGTGGCCGGCATCTTCGCGGACACCTTCGACAACATCACGTTCGTGGTGAACATCGTGATCCTGCCCCTGTCCTTTCTGGGTGGCGTCTTCTACTCGATCGACATGCTGCCCTCGCCGTGGCACGAGCTGTCGCACTTCAACCCGGTCTTCTACCTGGTCAACGCGGTGCGCTACGGGTTCTTCGGCACGAGTGACGTGTCGGTGTGGCTATGCCTCGGGGTCACGGCGGCGCTGGCGGTGCCCGCCTACATGTGGTCGCAGTACCTGTTCACGAGCGGGCGGCGGCTGAAGGCCTGAGCCCGCTCGAAGAGCTCGAGAGCCGCATCGTGGGCTGTCGCCGCTGCCCCCGTCTGGTCGAATGGCGCGAGCAGGTGGCGCGCGAGCGACGGGCCGCCTTCCGGGACGAGGAGTACTGGGGCCGACCGTTGCCGGGCTTCGGGGATCCGGAGGCGGCGGTGTACGTGCTCGGCCTGGCGCCGGCCGCCCACGGCGGCAACCGCACCGGACGCGTGTTCACGGGCGACCGCTCGGCCGACTGGCTGTGGGCCTCGATGTGGCGGACCGGCTTCGCCAATCAGCCCACGTCGACGCACGTGGATGACGGCCTGCGGGCTCGCGACGCGTTCGTGACCGCGGCCGTCCGTTGTGCACCGCCTGCCAACCGGCCGCTTCCCTCCGAGCGCGACAACTGCCTGCCCTACGCCCGCGACGAGCTCGAGCTGCTCCCGACGGTCACGGTGATCGTGTGCCTGGGAGGGTTCGCGTGGGACGCCGCCGGACGTCTGCTCACCCTCGCCCGCCCGCGACCGCGCTTCGGGCACGGCGTCGAGCACGCCGTGCCGGGCGGCCCGTGGCTGCTCGGCTGCTACCACCCCAGCCAGCAGAACACGTTCACCGGCCGCCTCACCGAGCCGATGCTGGACGGTGTCTTCACGCGCGCGCGAGAGCTCGCTCGGCTCTAATCTGGCGCGGTGCGTCGTCTCCGCTGGTTGATCGTCCTGGCCGTTCCGATGGTCGCCCTGTCGATGGTCACGCTCACGCGCGGCGGTCAGACATCGCGCGGCGGTCAGACATCGCCCTGCGATTCGCCCGCCTTCGCAAGCGTGGAGATCATCGAGCGCTGCGGCATCCCCGAAGTGCCCGAGCTCCGCCTGGCGGCGTCAGCCATCGCGACGTTCCCATCCGAGCGCCGGGTCACGGAGGCGCGGCGCTACGCGAAGGGCCGTGCGGGGATCGTGTCCTTTGCGGTCACCGGAACGGGGCGCCCGCGAGGGCTGCTCGAGCGGCAGACCTACGTCTCGGCCAGCCTGGTCAAGGCCATGCTGCTCGCCGCTCTGCTCCACGACCGCGAGCGAGCTGGAGATCCCCTCAGTGGGCGAGACCGCTTCCTCCTCGGCCGCATGATCCGCATCTCGGACAACGAGGACGCCACAGCGATCTACCGGGCGGTGGGCGACCGCGGGCTCCTGCGAGTGGCACGCGCGGCGGGCATGAAGCGCTTCTCGATCCTGCGTCCCACCTGGGCAAGCGCCCAGATCACCGCCGCCGACCAGGTGCGCTTCTTCTCACGGCTGGACGTCGTCGTTCCGGGACAGTTTCGAAGCTACGCGCGGAAATTGCTCGCGAGCATCGTCCCCGAGCAGAGCTGGGGCATCCCGCGGGCGGCGCGGCCCCAGTTCAAGGTCTTCTTCAAGGGCGGCTGGCGGACCACCGATCGTGGCGAGCTCGTGCATCAGGCGGCGCTGGTGGAAGACGCGAAGCGCCGGGCGGTCATCGCCGTGCTCACCGACGGCAACCCCTCGATGGCCTATGGGGAAGAGACCATCGAGGGCGTCGCGCGGCGCCTGCTGCGCTGAGCGATGTGAAGAGGCGCACCGCTTGACGGCGCGGGGCTCCACGCCACCGCCCGCCCCCGAGCCCTTGCCGGACCCGCAGCCGTCCCGCGCGCCGGCCGCGGTGGTGCACGGGAGCGCCGCGGCGCTCACCCTCGGTGCGCTCGGTGTGGTCTTCGGCGACATCGGCACGAGCCCGCTGTACGCGATGAAGGAGACCTTCAGCGAGGAGCACGGCCTCACGCCCGATCCCGGCAGCGTGTACGGCGTGCTGTCGCTCGTGTTCTGGGCGATCACGCTCATCGTGAGCGTCAAGTACGTGCTGTTCATCATGCGTGCTGACAACGACGGCGAGGGTGGGATCATGGCCCTGATCTCCCTCGTCCAGGGGACGGCGCTGGGCTCGGGCCGCAGGAAATGGATCCTGATTGCGCTCGGCGTGTTCGGAGCGGCGCTCTTCTACGGCGACGGGATGATCACGCCGGCGATCTCCGTGCTCTCGGCGGTGGAGGGTCTGGAGGTGGCGGCGCCGGGCCTCAAGCGGTTCGTGATCCCGATCGCGCTGGTGATCCTCACGGTCCTCTTCTTAGTCCAGCGCTTTGGCACCGGCGTCGTTGGTCGGCTGTTCGGACCGGTGATGCTCGCCTGGTTCACCGCCCTGGGCGTCCTCGGACTGGTGAAGGTCGTCGAGGAGCCGTCGGTCCTGAAGGCTCTTTCGCCCACCTACGGGGTCGAGTTCTTCTTCGACCAGGGCTCCACGGCATTCCTGGCCCTGGGTTCGGTCGTCCTGGCCGTGACCGGCGCCGAAGCGCTGTACGCCGACATGGGGCACTTCGGCCGCCCGCCGATCCGGCGCGCGTGGTTCGCCCTCGTCCTCCCCGGGCTGCTGCTGAACTACATGGGCCAGGGGGTGCTGCTGCTCTCGGACCGCGGCGCAACCGAGAACCCCTTCTTCCTGCTGGCGCCCGGCTGGGGAGAGATCCCGCTGGTGCTGCTGGCCACGCTCGCGACCGTGATCGCCTCCCAGGCGGTGATCACGGGGGCCTTCTCCGTCACGCGTCAGGCCGTGCAGCTCGGCTTTCTGCCGTTCCTCACGATCCGCCAGACCTCCGAAAGGGCGATCGGGCAGATCTACGTGCCGGCCGTGAACTGGTCCCTGTTCGTGGCCATCGTCGCCCTGGTCGTGGGCTTCGGCTCGTCCACGGCGCTCGCATCGGCCTACGGGATCGCGGTCACGGGGACGCTGGCCATCGACACGGTGCTGTTCTTCGTGGTCGTGCGCCTGCTGTGGGGCAGGCCGCTGTGGCTGGTGGTGGCGGGGCTCGTGGGCTTCCTGTTCGTCGATCTCAGCTTCTTCGCCGGCAACCTCCCCAAGATCGCCTCGGGCGGCTGGTTCCCGCTGGCGATCGGCTTCTCGCTGTTCGTGCTGCTGATGACCTGGCGCCGCGGCCGCGACATCGTCACGCGCAACCGGATCGAGGAGGAGGGCCCGCTGCAGTCGTTCGTGAACGCCCTCAACTCCTCGCCGGACCCGCCGGTACGCGTGCCCGGCACGGCGGTGTTCCTGCACGCGAGCGGGGACACGACCCCCCTCGCGCTGCGCTACAACGTCGAGCACAACCACGTGCTGCACGAGCACTCGGTGATCTTCACCGCGGAGACGGTGGGCGTCCCGCACGTCGGCGACGACGAGCGCCTCGAGATCGACGACCTGCTCTTCCCGGACGACGGGATCTCACTCGTCACCGCGCGCTTCGGCTTCCAGGACCGGCCCGACATCCCGGCCGCCCTGCGGCTCGCCTGCGCTCAGAACGGCCTCGGCGCCGATGTCGATCACGCCTCCTACTTCCTGAGCCGCATCACGATCAATCCGACACGCGCCCCCGGGATGGCCCGCTGGCGCAAGCAGATCTTCAAGGTGTGTCGCTCGGGTCGAGCATCGATTTGTAGCCGCGCCGTGGCGCATCCGCGAGGTCGGCAGCCGGCTCGGTGGCTGCTGATCCGTCGTGGTGGGCGGAGGGCTCAGCCGGCTCCCAGTGGAGCGGTGGCGGTTAGACTGCCGGCCTCAAGGGACGAGGCGGGGAGTTTGAGATGGGCGGGGAAGCACGACGGGATCGGCGTAGGGACGGGGGGCGCACGGCGCTTGCCGTGCTCGCGGCCTTGGTACTCGGCGTCGCCGCCATCAGCTCGGCGATGGCCGGTCCGAGCGGCGACCCGGCGCGGGAGGGACAGTTTGGAGCCCCCTTCGTGGAGCCGACAATCGGAACCGGCGCCGATCGCGTGACCACGGCCGATCGCTGCGTGGAGCGAACCGACCGCAACGGGAACAAGTTCCTCGACTGCAAGCCCGCGGGTGCAAGCCTGGCGATGCTTCCCAATGGCAAGAACCTGTTCTTCGATGCCCTCGCGGGGACCGAGAACATCGAGTTCTCGATCGCCTCGGAGTTCGGCGTGGTGTCGATCAACGACCAGACGCGCGTGATCGACACGCGCCGCAACCCGGTCAGCTACCAGCGACCGACACCCGTGGACGGTGGCGCCAACGGCGGCCCGAACGAGGCCGAGCCGGTGCTGCCGGGCAACCGCACCACCGAAGACGCCAACGACGGCTCGCTCTTCTGCGCCGACCTCAACTTCCTGCCGGACGGACGCGTGATCGCCACCGGCGGCACCGCCTACTACAACGACCCCGGCAACGACATGCTCAAGTTCGGCGCCACCGAGCTGCAGGGGATCCGCAACACCCGGATCTTCGACCCGGCCACCAACCGCTGGACCCAGACCGGCTCGATGAAGTTCGGCCGTTGGTACCCGACGATGGTCACCCTGGGCGACGGCTCCACCTTCGTCGGCAGCGGGGTGCGCAAGCTCGTGCGCCCCGTCGACCAGGGCCGGCCCGAGCGGTCGAACTTCACGGTTCGCGAGACGGAGACCTTCGATCCTTCCACCGGGAAGTGGACCGAGAACGGGCCGTCCGCGGAGCGTTCCCTGCCGCTCTTCCCGCGACTGCACCTGCTCCCCAACGGCCACGTCCTCTACAACGCCGGCGGTCAGTCGTTCAACCCATTCGGGCAGTCGAACGACGAGGCCCTGTGGAACATCGCCGCCTCCTACGACCCCGGGACCAAGAGGTGGACCGATCTCGGCGTTCCAGGCGCCGACACGACCACGCCCGGCTTCCGTGGCTCGACCCACTCCGTGATGCTGCCGCTGAGAAAGGACGCGAGCGGCAGGTACACGAAGGCCGAGTTCCTGGTCGCCGGCGGCGTCTTCGGCCCGCCGAGCCCGGGCGGATACCTGGCCGTTCGGAGCAGCCGGATCACGGCCATCGACACCACCAAGGGCGATGCCATGACCACCCGCGAGACGGGACCCCTCGCCCCCACCTCGAACCCCGCGCTCGGCCGCTGGTACTCCTCGGGCACGCTGCTACCCACCGGAGAGGTGCTCGCCACCAACGGCGCCGACCGCGACGAGGTGGCCTCGCCGTCCACCGAGATCCCCGTGAAAGAGGCGGAGATCTTCGACCCCCAGACCGAGACCTGGACACGGCTGGCCGCGGCAACCCGGCCGCGCACCTACCACAACACGGCGGTGCTGATGCCCGACGCACGCGTGCTGATCGGCGGCCACGCCACGATCTCGAACAGCTACACGAAGAACCAGACCCTCCCGGGCGGCCAGACCGCTCCCAACGACGGCCGCGATCCCACCTTCGAGATCTACAGCCCCCCCTATCTCTTCAGGGGCCCGCAGCCGAAGGTCACGAGCGCCGAGCCGAGCGTGAGGTACGGCGGCACGATGAAGGTGGTCACCGACACCGACGCCAGCCAGATCGAGAGCGTGGTGCTCGTGCGCAATCCTTCACAGACTCACGTGGTGGACGCCGACCAGCGCAACGTCGAGCTGTCGATCGTGGGGCGTCGCGGTCGCGAGCTCACGGTCGAGCGTCCGCCCGACGGCAACGTGGCGCCTCCGGGGCCCTACATGCTCTTCGCGAACAAGCGCACGAGCCAGGGGCTCATCCCATCGGTATCGGCCCAGACCTTCGTCAACCAGGTTGGCGCGGGCGCCGCAAGGCTTGACCGCGGTCCGGCCCGCTGCGCCAGCCGTCCCTTCCGGGCCGGCGTTAGCGGCCGCAACATCGAGCGCGTCGACTTCTCGGTCGACGGCCGCGTGGTCGACAGTGCCACGCGGCCCACCGGCGGTGGCCGCTATGAGACCAGGATCGATCCGCGCCGCTTCGGTCGCGGCGCGCACCGGCTCTCGGCCCGGGTGACCTTCGTGGCCGCGAGCCACACGCCCCAGCGCACCTTTGGATTCCGGTTCGCCAGGTGCGCCGGGAGGGGCGGCGTCGCGCGACCTGCGCCCCGCTTCACGGGCTAGATGGGTGATTCCGAATTGCGGTGGGTGCGGGGGCACGCCAGACCAAGTTGGGCGCCGCACGGGTCTGATGCAGGTGGCAGCGCCACTGTGGGTAACCCGGGGGTGTTCCGGCCGGAGGCCGGATGTAGGGGGCAGAGCCCCCTGGATCCAGCGCCGGTATGGCGGGTCATCCGTGGGTGCGGGAATGAGGAATCAACCATCTACTAGCGTGCGGCGCCGGGCCCGGACGCCCGCCGCGGTTCTGCTGGCCCTGGTCGCCGCCGCGGCACTGGGGGCGCCCTCAGCCGGAGCCCACGGTGAGACCAACCCGTCGGTGCGGACCGTGATCGAGGGAGTGGAGCCGCCGCTCGAGGACGTAGAGGTGAAGGTGGTGGCCGGCGTGGCCAGCCAGCTCTCGTTCGCAAACAACGGGGCCGTAGCCGTGGACGTGCTCGCCGGCGGCGGCGAGCCGTTCCTTCGAGTCGGCCCGGGCGGCGTGGAGGCCAACCTCAACTCGATCGAGTGGTACCGCTCCGGCAACGCCGACGGCGTGGCCGAGCCGCCTCCCGAAGCCGACATCGGAGGGCCGCCGCGGTGGGAGCGGGTGTCCGGCCGCCCGGAGTGGTCGTGGTTCGAGCACCGAGCCCACCCGCGGGCGTTCGCGATCCCGCCCGAGGCCGTGGCCGCCCAGGAGCCGGCGCGCCTCGGTGAATTCCGAGTGCCCCTGCGGCAGGCGGGGCGCGAGAGCGCGATCGCGGGCTACGTGGAGTACCGACCGGTGCTCGGCAACGTGCTCCCGTCGCTCACGTCGCCGACCACGCTCGCGCCCGGAGTCACGGTGGCGGTGCTCACCGGCCGCGTGCCGGGGCTCTTTCTCTCGAGCTCAACGAAGGTCCCGGTGACCGTCGCCGGCCGCTTGGGCGAGCCCTTTGCGCGCATCACTCCCCGGGGCGTTCAGGTGAACCTCCGCAGCCCGACGCACCTGGACGACCTGATGGCGCGGGGCGAGCTCCCGCAGGAGCCGGTCGATCCGGCTGCTCCGCCGTTGTGGCGGCGAGTGGCCGACGTGCCGCGCTACGGATGGCTGGAGTCGCGCACGCGCTACCAACCTGAGCAGCCGCCCGACCAGGTGCTGCGCAGTGCTGAGCCGACCGTGCTCACGCGCTGGCGGATACCCGTCGACGTGGGCGGCAGGCGCGTCGATATAGCCGGGGACACACGCTGGATTCCGATCGCGGGAGCGGCAAGGGCCGAGGGGCCAGGCGGCGATGGAGGGCCGACGCCGACGCTCCTCGCGGCCGGCGGAGCGCTGGTCTGCCTCCTGCTATTCGTGATGCTGGGCGTCCGGCGGCGCGCGGCGGGATCGGCGCCCGGCCACGCCGCCTAGAGCGACCGGGTTCGGGTGATGTCAGCCTCTCACGGTCATCTCATCGTCGGTTCCTAACTTCGTCCGAGCTTGATAAAGCCACGAAAGGAACCGAAGTGCCTGAACGACTGAAGAAGGCCTTGATGGGAATCTTTGCTCTGGTAGCCCTCGCCCTGGGAGGCGCAGCGCTTGCGCAAGCCGGAGGTTCTTCGAGTGCAGAGAAGGGCAACCAGGGTGAGCAGCGCTCAGAGTCGGGCGACGGTGAGAACTCGGCAGGCGAGAAGGGCGACGCCGGCGAGAAGGGCGACGCCGGCGAGAAGGGCGACGCCGGCGAGTCGGAAGAGTCCGCGACCGGATCCGGCGCGGACAAGGCCAAGGCTGCCGCGCTGAGGATCACCGGCGGCAAGGCCAACTCCGTTGAGCGCGACCAGGAGAACGGCGCCACCTGGGAGGTCGAAGTGACCAAGCCGAACGGCGAGACCGTCGACGTGCGCCTCGATGAGGCTTACAAGGTCGTGGTCGTCGAAGGCGACGGCGAGGAGACGGAGGGCTCCCGCTAGTCGCCTCCTCCTAACGCAGAACGTGAGAGGGCGGCGCTGGCCGCCCTCTCTTCGTTCCGGAGCCGCTGGAGCTGACGAAGCCTCTACTCATCTGCCACTCATCAAGCCTTGTCACTCTCGTGCCATGCGGGTGCTGATAGTCGAAGACGAGGTCAAGATGGCCGGTCTCATCCGCCGTGGACTGCGCGAGGAGGGCCTGGCGGCCGACGTGGCCATCAAGGGAGAGGACGCCCTGTGGATGGCCGAGGCAACGGGTTACGACGCAATCGTCCTCGACGTGATGCTCCCCGGGATCGACGGCTTCCAGACCTGCCGCCGACTGCGCGAAGCGGGCATCTGGGCCCCGGTGCTGATGCTGACGGCCCGCGACGCCGTCGAGGACCGCGTCGCGGGGCTGGACGGCGGCGGCGGTCGGGCGGGGGCAGTCAACCGCGGCGACGGCACCGACGTCTGGATCGATGTCCCGACGAACACGAATCCCCCAGATGGTTGAAGACGTCGAGATCGACGCGCTCGTGGGCGTGTGCGAAGACGACCTCACTCTGCGATCCGTGCTCGAGCGCAGTCTCCGAGCGGAAGGCATGGGCGTCGTCGCGGTGTCCACCGGGCGCGCCGCGATCGAGCGCTTCTCAGTGACGGGCGTTGCGGTGATCGTGCTCGACATCGGACTTCCCGATGCCGACGGTCGAGACGTGTGTCAGGCGCTGCGCGCGTCCGGGGTCACTGCCCCGGTCCTCTTTCTCACCGCTCGAGGCGAGGTGCCGGACCGCGTGTCGGGGTTCACGGCCGGCGGCGACGACTACCTCACCAAGCCCTTCGCGCTCGCCGAGCTCATCGTCCGGGTCCGCGCGTTGTTACGTCGGTCCGCGTCGCAACCGCCGGCCGCGCGCGTGACCCCCGGAGGTCTGCAACTCGACCCGGCGGCACTGCGCATGCGTGTCGGCGACCGCCAGGCGGAGCTGACGCCGACGGAATTCCGGTTGATGGCGGTGCTCGTGGCCGGCTCGGGCTCAGTCATCCGTCGTCGCGAGCTCGTTGCCACCGCGTGGCCGGACGGCGCGATCGTGCACGACAACACGCTCGACACCTACGTCAAGCGGCTCCGGCGGCACCTTCGCGAGCTCGACGCTCCAGTCGTAATCCGCACCGCGCGCGGTATCGGCTACGAGCTGCGATGAGCCGGCCGGCGTTGCGCGGCCGCGTCGTGATCGCGGCGGTCCTCGTTCTGGCAGTAGGCGTTGGGGCCATCGGTATCGGGGTCAACGTGTTGCTCACCCGTCGCCTGTCGGCAGACGCCGATGCCGTCCTCCGCGCCCGGGCGGACGCACAGCGGGCCACCCTCGACGTCGAGGGCGGTCGGGCGGTGGTTCGTGAGGGGGTCCAGGACGAGGCGCTGGATCGCGAGGCGTGGGTCTTCGCCGCCGGAGCGGCAATTGCGCGGCCGCCGGCCTCGCCGGCGCTGCAACGGGAGGCCGCTTCGCTGAGCCATGTGGCCACCAGAACTATCCGCAACGTGCCCGGCGAGGTGCGGCTACTCGCCGAACCGGCCTTCGCGTCGGACGGGCGCGTCCGCATCGCCACCATCGTCGTCGGTGTCTCGTTGGCGCCGTACGAGCAGACGGAGCGCTTCGCCCGCCTGGGCACGATCGCCTTCGCGATCTTCGTCCTCATCGCCGGGGCGATCATTGCCTGGCGCGCCGTCGGGGCCGGTCTGCGCCCGGTCGCCGAAATGTCGCGCGCCGCGGAGAGCTACAGCGAGCACGACCTGTCGCGTCGCTTCGAGCTGGGGCCGGCGCGCGACGAGATCACCGGACTGGCGGCCACCCTCGACGGGCTGCTCGACCGGCTACAGGCGAGCTTGCGACGCGAGCAGCGACTCAGTGGCGAAATCGCCCACGAGCTCCGAACGCCCCTCAGCGGCATCCGTGCCGAAGCCGAGCTGGCCATGCTCCGCGGCGACAGCCCCCCGCCCGTGCTGGAGGCGCTTAGGACGGTGGTAGCCGAAGCGGACCGCATGAACGCCGCGATCGGCGCACTGCTGACCGCAGCCCGTCACATCCACCCCGCGTCGGCAACGTGCAACCTCGACGAGGCTGTGCGCATGGCCCTCGACGCAAGCGAACCGCAGGCCCGCCGGGAGGGTGTCACGCTGCAGTTGGGCGACGGGATGCCGCAGCTGTGCCTTCCCGCTGACATCGGCTTCATCGCCCAGACTCTGCAGCCGCTGCTCGACAACGCGATCCGCCACGCTCGTTCCCGGGTCGTGATCCGGGGCACCGAGGGCGAATCGTCGGTCACCGTTTCAATCGAGGACGATGGGGCGGGGATCGCCGAGCGAGACGCGGCCAGGATCTTCGAACCCGGCGTCGGGGCCTCGGGCGGCTCCGGCGCAGGTCTCGGACTTGCGCTGTCACGGCGGCTGGCCCGGTCCATCGACGGCGAAGTGCGCGTGGACCCGTCTGCTCGAGGTGCACGGCTCGTGGTCGAGTGGCCCACGGTCTCTCGCGGCACCCCTGCGGACTGACGACCCGCCGCGAGGCCCACCCCACCCCGCCCGCCTTCCGGGGCGGGTGCAGCCCCTCGTTTAATGCGCCGGCGCCGCGGCGAGCTCGGTTCGGTCGCGCTTCGTGATGCTCAGGAACGCGACCACGCTGGAGATCGCGAGCAGGAAGATCACGCTCGTCCCGGTCGTACCCAGAGCAAGTCCACCGTCGTCGCTCGGCTGCGAGAGGTAGTCACCGATCGATGCGCCCAGGGGACGCGTCAGGATGTAGGCAAGCCAGAAGGTGGCGATCGGATTCAGCCTCAGTACGTAGTGGCCGAACGCGACCACGCCGATCGCTGCCGCGAAGACGAGCGCCGACTTCCAGTAGCCCAGGCTGACCTTCTCCGCCAGCAGATCGCCCGCAGCCGTGCCCAGGGCGAAGGTGAAGAGCACAGTCAACCAGTAGAACGCCTCACGCCTGGTGGTGACGATGGTGTGGATCGAGAGCGTCTTCTCGCTCGCGTACCAGACCGCGAAGGTCACCGCCAAGGCGACAGCAAACACGGCAGTGCTGGTCGTGAGGGCGACGCCCAAGTTGTCGACGAGGTTGTCGGTGATCAGCGTGCCTACAACGCTGATGAGAACGACGGCAAGCCAGTAGACGGTCGGGACATACAACCGGAGCCTGAACTGAAAGACGAGCGCGATGGCCAGGAGAGCGCTCACCACGTAGGTGGTGTTCGTGAGGCCGATGCCGAGGTTCACGTTCAGATAGTCGGCCGCGGTCTCGCCGACGGTCGTGCAGAGGATCTTGATGATCCAGAAGTACAGCGTGACCTCGGGAACCTTGTTCAGCATCTCGCGGATGCCGGGTCGATCTGAGGCCACAGCGGGTCGAGCTTCGCCTGGCGGCGTAGTCTCCCGTAATGAGTTGCCGTCGCCGGCGGGGTTGGCCTGTCGTGGTCCTTCGGAGATAGTTTTCATGCGGCGAAGCCTTGCGCCGGCCGCCTGAACGCTGCCTGGACGCGCGTCGCACCGGAGAATGGGAAGAGTTTGGCCTAGGCCACGCCCCCGCCCGTCGTCCTACCGCCCGAACTCCCGCTCCACGCCGTCGAGCAGCCCCCAGTTACCGCTCAGTGTCCGCTCCGCCGCCGCGGTCAGCCGCTCGCCGTCGGCGTCGGTGGCGCGCTCCTCGATCAGCCGCCGGGAGTGGGCGGCGTGGTGGCGGTCGAGCTCGGCGTGCAGCGAGAAGTACGCGGTACCGGGCCCCCCGGTCACGAGGCCGTAGTGCTCCGTAAGGCCTTCGAGCTTCGTGCGCGAGATCGCCGGCTGTGCGGACTCGATGGCCCACAGGGTCACGAGACCTTCGAGATCGTCCTCGCTCGACGTCCACGCCTTTGTGCACTCGATCGTCTCGACCCGCGGCTCGCGGCCGTGCTCGGCGTCGAGCTCGTCCATGAAGCCATCCCACATGCCCACGTGTGCGGCCTCCTGCGCCGCGTGCTCCTCGAGCTCGGCCCGGACCGCCGGCTCGCACGCGCGCGGTCATGCGCGTCGCCTCGGCAAGCGCCTCTACCGCGTGGCGGTATTCGCCCGAGTAGAAGCCGAGCTCCTCACGGGTCAGCTCGCCGCGGCTCCAGCGCGTGTAGAAGGGGTGCTCGAGCACGTTCCAGCGACGGCTGACGGCTTCGAGGGAGTCGAAGAGTTCCATGGCGGGGGCTCCTTGGTCGGACGGCGGGCGGGGCGAGCGATCGTACTCCGCATGGCCGGCGTACCGGAGCAGCGATAGTGGCGGCATGCGGGCCCGCGCGACCACACTCCGGCGAAGGGCGCTCTTCGCGTGCGCCACGAGCGACTCGTTCGAGCGACTGGTTCGAGCGACGCCCGCTGGCGAGCGGCGGGCGTTCGAGCGCGCGCGCCGCTACGTGGCCGGAATCCACCGCGACGATGCCCTGTCGACTGTCGAGCGATTGGGGCGGGCCGGCATCGGCAGCGCGGTGGACTTCTTCGGCGAGGACGTCCGCGATACCGGTACCGCGGCGAGTGTGGCGAACGACTACCTCGCGCTCGCGAACGCCGTCAGGCCGCTCCGTGCCGAAGTGAACCTCGCCCTGGATCTCTCCCACCTTGGGATCGACGTCGACCCCATCGGCTGCCGTGAGCACCTGGTTCGTATCGCCGGAGAGCTCGACAGCGGCAGCGTCGTGCAGGTCGGCGCTGAGGACAGCTCGAGAACGGACGCCATCCTCGATTGCGTGGTCGCGGCGAAGGCGGCAGGTGCGGCCGTCGCGGGCACGCTTCAGGCCAACCTCCGCCGCAGCCGGGACGACGCTCAACGCCTGGCCGACGCCGGCGTTCCCGTTCGGCTCGTGAAGGGGGCCTATGTGGAGCCGACCTCCATCGCCCACCCCTACGGCGAGGAAACGGACGCCGCCTTCGCGCGCCTCGCCCAGCAGCTCCACGAAGCGGGCGCCGCACTGGCCCTCGCCACCCATGACCGCGTGCTGCGGGCGGCGCTCCTGCCGGGCCTACCCGACGCCGGTGTCGAGCAGCTCCTCGGCGTGCGTCCCGCCGACGCCGAGGAGCTCGTGCGCCAGGGCCGGCGCGTGCGCGTATACGTGCCCTATGGCGAAGGCTGGTTCCGCTACTGGATGCGACGGGTCGCGGAGGCTCAGGGCACCTAGGCCGGGAGTACGCTGGAAGGTCGCGTGAAGCCCGACCCGCTCGCATCGTTCACACCGCAGGTGCGGCCGACACGGTCGGGGCTCGTGTTGTTCCGCCATGCCGCACCCGGAGGCCTCGGCTAACGCGCGGTGCGATCGACCGCCTTGTAGAACGGCTCGACCTCGATGTCGAACGCGCCGGCGAAGTGAGTGTTTGTGTTGCCGGGCCGCGCGAAAGGCGCTTCCTCTCCCGCGGAACCCATCCGGGGACTACAGGGGTGCGAGCATCGACCTTTGAGGCGTAGGCGACCCGGGGCGCCTATCCGGGTGGGCACTGCAGCAGGTACTCGAGGACCTCGACGCGACTCGCCGTGGCCAGGCCGATCCGCGTGTCGGCGGCTCCGTAGTAGAGGCGAAGCGTGTCGCTCCCGGTGTCGTGCACCAGCCCACACGGGAACACGACGTTGGGAACGTCGCCCGTGACCTCGAACTGGGCCTGCGGCCCGAGCACCCACTCCTCCGAGCGGCGCACGACCTGAGTCGGGTTCTCGCGGTCGAGCAGTGCCAGGCCCGCGCGATACAGACCGCCCGCGACCGTCTCACGCACCCCGTGGTAGATCGTGAGCCAGCCGTGCTCGGTCTCGAGCGGCGGGGGGCCCATGCCCACGCGCGCCGAATCCCACCAGCCGCCGGGCCGGCGCCCTATTACGAACTCGGGGGCGCTCCAGCTCCTGAGGTCGTGCGATCGCGACAGGCATACGTCCCGGCCGGCCTCCGTGACCGGGCGGTGGAACAGGATCCACTCGCCGTCGACCCTGCGCGGCAGCAGAGCGCCGTTCTTGTCCTCGGGCGCCATCACCGTCCCGAGACGCTCGAAGGTGCGGAAGTCCTCGGTCTGGGCCAGCGAGAGGCCAGGGCCGCGCCGGCCGAAGGCGGTGTAGGTGATGATCCACTTGCCGATCTCCTCCACCCATGTGACGCGTGGGTCCTCTAGCCCCCACTCCTCCTCGGGATGCCGGCCGTCGATCTCGAGCGCCGCGTGCTCGTCGACGACCCAGTTCGATGTGCCGTCGTGCGAGCGTGCGCACGCCAGGTGGGAGAAGCCCCGGCGGTCCTCGACGCGGCACACGAGCACCGTCTCGTCGCCGACCTTGGTCGCCCCCGCGTTCATCACCGCGTTGATCCCGTACGGCCAGCGCTCGGGCGTGAGCAGCGGATTGCCCGCGTGGCGGGTGAACAGCCCGTCGCTACCCACGATCGAGCACGCGCGCGTAGACCCGCAGGTAGTCGTCAACCATCCGCTCCGCTGAGAAACTGGCCAGCGCCGCCGCACGGCAGGCGGCGCGGTCGAGGCCCGAGGCCCGCTCGACGGCGTGCGCCGCCGACGCCACGCCGTCGGCAATAAGCCCGGTCACCCCGTCCTCCACGATCTCGGGCATCGAGCCGCGAGGATAAGCCACCACCGGCGTGCCGCACATCATGGCCTCCACGACCGACAGGCCGAACGGCTCCTCGAAGGCGATCGGGTGCAGCAGGCAGGCGGCGGCGCCGAGTACCTCCGCGCGTTCCGAGGGGCCGACGGAGCCGAGGAAGCGGACCCGCTCGCCGTCCACGTGCGGCTCCACCTCCTCGGCGAAGTAGCGCTCGTCCTGGACCACTCCGCAGAGCACGAGCGGGCGCCCGGCGCGACGGGCGATCTCGACGGCGTGCGCCGTTCCCTTGTCGGGATGGATGCGGCCGAAGCAGACGAGCGCTTCCCCGCCCGACGGTGAGAAGGGCAGCGCGGCGGGCTCGACCCCGTGGTGCACGGTGGCCACGTAGTCGAGCGCGGGCGATCGGTCGGCGTCGGAGATCGCGACGAACGCGCTGCTCGAGGACAGGAATGGCGGCAGGATGCGCTCAGAGGAGAAGCCGTGGATGGTGGTGACCATGGGCGCCCGGGCGAGCGCCGAGAGGGCCAGCGGCAGCCAGTCGAGGTGGTTGTGGATGAGATCGAACTCCGCGGAACGGCGCAGGGCGTGTGCGACGTGCAGTGCCTCCCACACGCGCCCGTCGAGCTCGGCGTCCTCACCGTAGGGACGCGGGCAGACGCCGTCGAGCCGCGCGCCGGTCACCGAGTCGAGGGTCGCGAACAGGGTCACGTCCACACCGCGCTTCGCCAAGCCGTCGGCCAGGAGGCCTGTAACGAGCTCCCACGGCCCGTAGTGGCGGGGGGGCGTCCGCCAGGCGATCGGGCCGAGCAGTGCGACCCTCACTCCGGCACGCTTGCCCCCAGGCCCGCGCGGTCTAGGGCGAGCCGGGCCTGCAGGTACCCGAGCGTGGACTCGGCTCCCTCGTTCACGTTGGCCGCGTGCTCCCCGAGCCCGTCGCGACAGCCCCCGGTGGAGAAGTCGTAGACCGAGGTGTCGAGCCGGTTGCGGCCGAGGAACCACTCGAAGGCGCGACCGGCGTGCCGGCCTCGGGAGTCGTCACCGGTGGCCAGGAACGCCTCGACCTCGGCCTCCACGAGGGCGGCGGCGTCCAGCGGCTGCTCGTCGCCATCGCCGGGATGAGGCTCGCCGCGGCGACGGCCCTGATGCCCGACCAAGCGTACGAACGAGCCGTCCAGGCCGACCTCGGCGGCGTACCAGTCCAGCCCGCGCAGGCCCTCCTCCACGAGGGCCGCGTCTCCGAGCCGCACCCCGGCGGCCACGAGCGCCTGCGCCAGCCGAGCGTTGTCGTAGGCGAGCACGTCCTCGGCCCAGTGCCAGTCCGGCGTCGCGCTCGCGCGCTGCTGATCGGCGAGCCGCCGCGCAAGAGTTGCGAGCAGCTTCCCGGCACCGTCGCCCACCGCCGCCGGATCGGCTCGCGTCAGGCCGAGGATGGCGAAGGCCATCGTGCGCGGTGAGCGCTGCTCGGCGAGCCCCGGCATCAGCTCGCGGAGCATCAGCCGGCTGGGACCTGTCAGCGCCGGCGAGAGCTCGGCGCCGATCACCTGACCGAGCGCCCAGGCCGTGCGGCCCACGTGATCGCCATGGTGGGGCTCGTCGAGCCAGCGACGGTCGTAGGAGAGGAAGTTGTGCATGGCGCCCCCGCCGGTCCCCAGGGCATGGCGGAGGAAGCCGAGGCTGAGCGCGAGCATGCGGGTGTAGGCCTCGTCGCCTGTCGCCTGCTGCAGCCCCAGGGCGACTAAGGCCAGCCGGGCCACGTCGTCGGTGCAGTAGCCCGACGAACGCGCGGGCACGATGCCGTCGGCGTGCTGAACGATTCCCACGTCGTCGACGAGGGTGAGCAGGTGCGAAACCCGCACCCTCGGGAGCGTGGGCGCCGCAGGACTGCGGACTGCGCTCGCCGGACCAATGGTCACGGCCTCGCGCAGAACTTCTGCGGTCTGGCGGCCCACCTGCGGCCAGCTCAGCTCACGCCCAATCACGGTGGCCTCGCGGCGTGCCTCTCCGAGTCGCTCCGAGTCGTCGAGCAGGCCGTTGACAGCCGCGGCCAGCGCGCCGGGGTCATCGAAGGGAACGAGCACTCCGGCACCCGAGCTGAGCAGATCCTCCGCGTAGAAGTAGGGCGTGGAGACCACCGGGCAGCCGGCGGCGATGGCGAAGGTGAGCGTACCGGAGACAATCTGGTCGCGCGAGCTGTAGGGCGTCAGGTAGATCGCGCAGGCGCCGAGCATCGCGGCCAGGTCTTCGACGCTCAGAAAGCGGTCGTCGAAGACCACGTGCGCGCCGAGCTCGAGATCACCGGCCAGCCGTTCGAGCGACAGCCGGTACTCCTCGCCGTGCAGCTTGGCTACCTCAGGATGCGTCTGCCCACCGACGACGTAGAGCGCCTCGGGATGGCGCTCCACCACAGCGGGCATCGCTCTGATGGCGATCTCGATCCCCTTGCCCGGGGAGATCAGACCGAAGGTGGCGAGGACGCGGCTGCGGTCGTCCGCGGCGGCCACGACGCCACGGCCGGAGCGATGGGGGCGGTGCCAGCGGCGACGACGGCCGTTGCCCTCGGGTGGCAAGAGCTCCACGGGAGCGCCGTGGGGCACCACACGCACGCGCTCGGCGGGCGCGAGCCCGGCCTCCACCACCATGCGCTTGGCGGTACCGGTGAAGACGCACACGAGAGTGGCCAGCCCGCACAGCTCGCGGAGCGTCTCGGCCTGGTGAACCGACGGGGTAGAGGGCACGGTGTGCAGGGTGAGCACCAGCGGCCGCCGCAGCTCGCGGGCGAAGGAGAGCACGTCTCCTCCGTCGGGCCCTCCGAAGATCCCGAACTCGTGCTCGATGAGCACCACATCGCTCTCGCGCCGTTCCACGACTCGCGCCGCCGCGGCGTAGTCGCCGCGCTCGTCCTGATGGATGCGAGCCACCACCTCTGGGGCCTGCTCGACCTGCAGATCGCGAACGACGGCCACCATGTCGACCGCCTCCACCCCGTCCGCGGCCACGAGCGCCTGACGCAAGTCGCGGGAGAACGTACCGATGCCGCACGCGCGCGGGGGATAGGTGGAGACGATCGCTACGCGCACGGCCCAGGCGAGTCTAAGTTGATGCCGCCCACCGCCCGCCGCCCGATCAGCGCGAAGCGAGGGTGCCCCCCCGGTTCGCCCTACCGCCCGAACTCCCGCTCCACCCCGTCCAACAGCTCCCAGTTGCCCTTGAGCGCCCGCTCCGCCGCCGCGGTGAGCCGCTCACCGTCCGCCGCGGTAGCGCGCTCTTCGATCAGCCGACGGGAGCGGGCGGCGTGGTGCCGATCGAGCTCGGCGTGCAGTGAGAAGTACTCCGCGCCCGGCCCGTCGGCGGGAAGGCCGTAGTGCTGCACGAGGCCCTCGAGCTTGGTGCGCGAGATCGCCGGTTGTGAGGCCTCGATGGCCCAGAGCGCGGTGAGACGCTCGAGGAGGTCCTCGCCGCTCGTCCACGACTCGGTGCACTCGACGGTCTCCGGACGCGGCTCACGGTCGAGACGAGCGTCGAGGCCGCCCGGGGACCCGCGACCGGAAGTACCCTCGAAGGTCGCATGGAGTCGGACGCGCTCGCCTCGTTTCCCCCCCGGTGGATCGGGTGAGAGGCGTGGGTCGTCCCCGGGCGTTCGGCGCTCGCTGCCGTCATTGGTTCCTGGACACGGTGCCGGGTGGCTTGGTCAGTGGAGCCGTGGCTGTCGCTCTTGGCATCTGGGTCATCTCGTGGCTGACTGATCCGGACTTCTTCGAGAACCGCCGAGCCCTCGTTGCGTTGATCGGGTCGCCCGCGGTACTCGCAACCGGTTGCTACTTCCTCGTTGCGTCGGTGCGGGCGTGGCGCCGGGGAGACGATGAGTGGTGATCGCATGAAGCCCGACGCGCTCGCCTCCTTCACCCCCCAGGTCCGCGACTGGTTTCTGCGCGCCTTCGCCGCGCCGACGGCCGCGCAGGCCCAGGCCTGGCCGGCGATCGCCAAGGGGCAGAACGTGCTGCTCTCGGCGCCCACGGGCTCCGGTAAGACGCTCGCCGCCTTCCTCTGGGGTCTCGACCGGCTGACGGCCGAGCCGGCGCCCGAGGGCGAGCGGCGCACGCGGCTCGTGTACGTGTCGCCGCTCAAGGCTCTCTCCTACGACGTCGAGCGCAACCTGCGCGCTCCGCTGCGCGGCATCGGTGGCGACATCGAGGTGGCCATCCGCACCGGCGACACGCCGCAGCGCGAGCGCCAGGCCATGGCGCGCAAGCCGCCCGATGTTCTGATCACCACGCCGGAGTCGCTCTACCTGATCCTCACCTCGCAGGCCCGCGAGATGGTGCGCGAGGCCGAGTGGGTGATCGTCGACGAGATCCACGCCGTGGCGCAGACCAAGCGTGGGGCGCACCTCTCGCTCACGCTCGAGCGTCTGGAGCACCTCGTGGAGCGACCGCTGCAGCGCATCGGACTTTCAGCCACGCAGCGGCCCCTCGACGAGGTCGGCCGCTTCCTCGTGGGCGCCGGCCGCGAGTGCACGGTGGTGGACACCGGGCTGCGCAAGCCGCTCGACCTGAGGATCCACGTGCCGGTGGACGACATGCGCGAGCCAGGGCCGCACGACGTGATCGATCCGGCGGTCGGAGGCATGGGCACGGCAGCCGGGGGCGGCGACCTCGTGGGCACCGGGATCGAGCCCGCTGCAGTGCTCGACCCGACCGCGGACCCCGGCGCTGCCACCCGGCGCTCGATCTGGCCCGCGATCTACCCCGAGCTGCTCGAGCTCGTCCGGCAGCACCGCTCGACGATCATCTTCGTGAACAACCGCCGCGGCGCGGAACGCCTGGCGGTGAGGCTCAACGAGCTGGCGGGCGAGAACCCCGGCGCCCCGGACGCGAAGCCCGCCGAGATCGCACGCGCCCACCACGGATCGCTTGCGCGCGAGGAGCGCACGGTGATCGAGGAGCTGCTCAAGTCGGGCGACCTCCCCTGCCTCGTGGCCACCTCGTCGCTCGAGCTGGGCATCGACATGGGCGCGGTGGACCTCGTGCTGCAGATCGAGTCCCCCAAGTCGGTCACCCGCGGCCTGCAGCGCATCGGCCGCGCGGGGCACGGTGTGGGCGAGGTGTCGAAGGGGCGGATCTTCCCCAAGTTCCGCGCCGACCTGCTCGAGTGCGCGGTGGTGGCGTCGCGCATGCGCGAGGCGCTGATCGAGGAGACCGTGGTGCCGCGCAATCCGCTCGACGTGCTCGCCCAGCAGATCGTCGCGATGGTGGCCACGGGCGACGAGTGGCGCGTGCCCGAGCTGCACGACCGCGTGCGGCGCGCCTACCCCTATGCCGAGCTCTCGCGCGAGCTGCTCGACAACGTGCTCGACATGCTGGACGGCCGCTACCCGTCGGAGGAGTTCGCCGAGCTGCGACCGCGCATCGTGTGGGACCGCGTGGAGGACACGATCCGCGCGCGCCGCGGCGCGCGCCAGCTCGCGGTCACCAACGCCGGCACGATCCCCGATCGCGGGCTGTTCGGCGTGCACCTACCCGACGGGCGGCGGGTGGGCGAGCTCGACGAGGAGATGGTGTACGAGGCCCGACCTGGCCAGACCTTCATGCTCGGCGCCTCCACCTGGCGGATCGAGGAGATCACGCGCGACCGCGTGGTCGTGACCCCCGCCCCCGGCGTGCCCGGCGCCGTGCCGTTCTGGCGCGGGGACAGCATGGGCCGCCCGGCGGAGCTCGGCAAGGCGATCGGCGAGTTCTGCCGCACGGCGATCGACCGCACGCCGGAGGAGCTGTCCGAGTCCCACTCGCTCGACCCGCGGGCGGCCGCGAACCTGCTCAGCTTCCTCCGCGAGCAGCGCGAGGCCACGCGCGTGGTGCCGTCGGACCGCACGCTGGTGGTCGAGCGCTTCCGGGACGAGATCGGCGACTGGCGCCTGTGCGTGCTCTCCCCTTACGGCGGCCGCGTGCACGCGGCCTGGGGCCTCGCCATGACCGCCCGCATCCGCGACGAGTTCGGCCTCGAGGCGGACACGATCTGGTCGGACGACGGCATCATCGTGCACCTCCCCGACGCCGACGAGCCACCCGGCGCCGATCTCGTGCTCGTCGATCCGGAGGAGATCGAGGAGCTCGTGGTGCGCGAGCTCGGTTCGTCGGCGCTCTTCGGCTCGCGCTTCCGGGAGAACGCCTCGCGCGCACTGCTCCTCCCCCGCGCCTACCCCGGCAAGCGCACGCCGCTGTGGCAGCAGCGCCTCAAGGCGCAGTCGCTGCTCGAGGTGGCCAAGCGCTACGGCCAGTTCCCGATCGTTCTCGAGACCTACCGCGAGTGCCTGCGCGACGTGCTCGACCTGCCCGGCCTCCAGGAGTTGCTGCGCGGGCTGCATACCCGCGAGCTGTCGCTCGTGGAGGTGGAGACCCAGCGGGCGTCGCCGTTCGCCTCATCGCTGCTGTTCGACTACGTGGCCACGTACATGTACGAGGGCGACACGCCCAACGCCGAACGCCGCGCCGCAGCCCTGTCGCTCGACCGCGACCTGCTGCGCGAGTTGCTCGGGCAGGAGGAGCTGCGCGAGCTGCTCGATCCGGCGGCGCTCGACACGGTCGAGGCCGACCTCCAGCGGGTGTCCGAGCGCACGCGAGTGGCCAACGCCGACGGTGTCCACGACGTGCTGCGCGCCCTCGGTGACCTGACCGTGGCCGAGGCCCAGCAGCGTTGCCTCGATGCCGTGTCGGCCAAGCGCATGCTGGACACGCTCGCCGACGAGCGCCGGGCCGTCGTGATGCGCATCGGCGGCGAGGAGCGCTTCATCGCCGCCGAGGATGCGGGCATGTACCGCGACGCTCTGGGAGCGGTGCCGCCCGGTGGCCTGCCAGAGGTCTTCCTGGAGACGGTGGAGGAGCCGCTCAAGCGGGTGCTGCGGCGCTACGCGCGCACCCACGGCCCGTTCACCACGCGCGAGCCGACCGACCGCTACGGAGTGGACGTGTCGGCGGTGCTGCGCGAGCTCGAGCGCGCCGGCGACCTCGTGCGCGGCGAGCTGCGCCCGGGCGGCAGCGAGCGCGAGTGGTGCGACCCCGAGGTGCTGCGGCGGTTGCGGCGGGCCTCGCTCGCCTCGCTGCGCAAGGAGGTCGAGCCGGCGGCACAGCAGGCGTGGGCCCGGCTGCTGCCGACGTGGCAGGGTGTGGACGGCTCGCCGCCGGGCGGCGCCGGGGTTGATCGCCTGCGCGAGCTGCTGGTGCCGCTTCAGGGGCTCGCACTCGCGCCCGAGGTGTGGGAGCGGGACGTGCTGCCGCGCCGCGTCGGCGCCTACTCGCCCGCGTGGATCGACGCGCTCTGCGCCGGCGGCGAGCTGGTGTGGATCGGCGCCGGATCGCTAGGGCGCTCGACCGGCAAGGTGGCGCTCTACTTCCGCGAGGACGCCCGCTGGCTCGGGCCGCCGCCCTTCAAGGGCGACCAGCCGGGGCTCCCCCTACATGCAGCCATCCGGGAACGGCTGGCGCGGGGGGCGTCGTTCTGGTCCGACCTGCTGGCCGACGTGGCCGAAGTCGGCGGCGCGGCTGTGGAGCCGGTGGAGCTCCAGGAAGCGCTGTGGGACCTCGTCTGGGCGGGCGAGGTCACGAACGATGCCTTCGCTCCGCTGCGGGCGCCGCGCCTGGCACTCGCCCGTGCCGAGCGCGACCGCCAGCGGCGCTTCGCTCGCCGCCGGCGCCCGACGGCGCCGCAGATCCAGGGCCGATGGTCGCTGACCGCGCCCCTGTTCGCCGATCCCCCCGCCCACGGGCCACGCATGCGCGCCCTGGCGGAGATCATGCTCGAGCGCTACGGCATCGTCACGCGCGAGACCGTGCTGGCCGAGGGCATCCCGGGCGGCTTCTCCTCCCTGTACGGGGAGCTGGTGAACCTGGAGACGCTGGGAACCGCTCGCCGTGGCTACTTCGTCGAAGGGCTGGGCGGCGCGCAGTTCGCTCTGGGCGGCGCGGTCGAGCAACTGCGCGGGCTGCGCACCGACGAGCCCGCCAAGCCGCTCGTGCTGGCGGCCACCGATCCGGCCAACCCGTACGGCGCGTCGCTGCCGTGGCCGAAGCGCGAGGATCTCGAGGCGTCGGGGCGACGTCCGTCCCGAGTGCCGGGCGCCTATGTGGTGACGCTGGAGGCTCAGCCCGTGCTCTACCTGGAGCGGGGCGGCAAGGGACTTGTGGCGTTGCGCGATCCAGTCGCTGACCGTGGCGAGCCGGAATCGTGGCTGCCGGAGGCGCTCGAAGCGCTGGCCGATCACGTCCGGCGGGGGCGGCTGAAGCGCCTGGCGCTCGAGCGCTTCGACGGCGAGCCGGTGGTGGGCTCGGTGATCGAGGAGCTGCTGGTGGAGGTCGGCTTCAGGCAGGGGCCGCGGAAGCTGACGCTCAGCGCCTGACGGCGTCCGGCGAAAATGTAGACGACCGATCGGACGGTTGTCGTAGTAAGAACGTCCAGACTGTGGCGCTTGAAGAAGGCAGCGCTGCGCCGGGTCGGCAAGTCGAAGAACATCCGGATCAGCGTGTACTCGCGCGACCGGAACCGCACGGCGTCGACGACGCTGCGCACGGTCAAGCTCCGAACCCGGTAGACGAGCAACATCGGCCGGGAGCCGTCGCCCCGCGGCGGCTCCCGGCTTTGGCCGCGCCGCGAGGCCGCCCAGCGGCGGACGCGGGCTTGCGCAGCATCCTGAAGCTGCGTACCGTTCGAGCAATGGGCGCTCGCTTGCTGCTACTCGTGTGCATCGTGGCGATCTCGTCGCTCGTTTACGAGCCTGCGGCCGCGTGCCATCCCGAGCAGATCGACGGCGGGGGTCCTTCCGGTCCCGGCCACCACGGATGCGACGGACCGAAGGGCAACCCGCCTCCCGATCCGGACGAGGGCCCGGCGACCCGCACCGACACCGCCCTGGAACGGGCGGGGCTCACGCGCATCCGTACGCTGGCGCCCTCCGTCCATCTCGACATCCGCTACGCGACGCGAAGGAACTTCACCGGGCGCCCACTCGACGGCTACTGCCGCCCGCCCTACGCCTACCTGCTGCGTCCCGCGGCGCGCTCTCTCGGAGCCGTCCAGCGCGACCTCCGAGAGCGCGGCCTCGGCCTCAAGGTCTTCGACGCCTACCGCCCCGCCCGCGCCAGCCGCGCCATGATGCGCTGGGCCAGGCGGACGGGCAACGAGCACCTGCTGAACGGCTACATCGCCGAACGGAGCCGCCACAACGAGGGCGGGGCCGTGGACCTCACGCTGGTGCGGCTCGCCAGCGGCCGAGAGGTGAACATGGGCACCGCGTACGACACCTTCAGTTCCCGCGCGGCCACCGAGAACGCCCACGGCAGCGTGCTGCACAACCGCCGTCTGCTGGTGCGCTCGATGGCCGCTCGCGGTTTCGTCAACTACTCACGCGAGTGGTGGCACTACGAGCACGGGCGGCCCGCGCGTCGGCTGGACGTCCCGCTCGGCTGCTAGGAAGCCGTCGTGCCGGGAGCAGTTCCCGGTCCTGACCAGATGTCCGCGCACTCGGCGCACACGTCGTCCGGCACCAGCCCGAGGCGCATGAGCACGCCGAAGATCTTGCAGCCGACGCAGAAGGCGAAGATCGATTCGAGACCGCTCGCCGCGATCATCGCCACGAGCAGCACGTCGGCAGCGCCGTTGATTCCGAAGCCGAAAGCCAGCACCGCAGCGGCGGCCGTGATCGCCGCTCCCATCCCCTGGGCGAAGCGCTTCGGCGGGCCGGCCACGTACTTCGGCGGCCCCAGCCGCGGCGCCACCACCTTTGTAGCGAGCAGGCCCAGCGGGCTCAGCCGGGGGCCGGTTAGCACCCTCAGCAGGAAGCCGACGGCGAGCACCGGAAGCAGCCAGTACCACGAGGTGGCAAGCGCGAGCACCGACAGTGCCAGGACGCAGCCGGCCACGACGCGGGCGGCCTTTTCGTTGACGGGGTTCGGGAAGGAGAGGAGACTACGCATGGGTCGATGATCCCGGCCGTCAGCCTCCGACGGCCTCGAGCTGCTCGTACAGCCGCTCGACCGCCCGCTTTGCCTCGGCATGACGCTTGCTCGAGCGAGTTGAGCTCTCGGAGTCCGACCATGCGCCAGGATCGGCCAGATCGTCCTCGACCGTCGCGAGGGCCTGTTCGGCCGCCGCGATCTCCCGCTCGAGGCCGGCCACCCGCCGGGCGCCGTTCTTCGACAGTCCGGAGGCCGGCGTCCGCGTGTTCGCTCCTCTCTTTGCCTTCGTCGGAGCACCGTTCGCCTTGGCGGCTCCGTTTGCCTTCGCCGCGGCACCGTTCGTCTTCCCTCCGCCACCGTTCGCCTTCGCCGCCTGCCCCCCCGCCTTCCGCTCCTCCCGCGCCCGCACGTACTCTGCCCAGCCGCCCTCGTAGCTCCTGAGGCCCCGCTCCTCGACCGCGATCGTGCGTGTGCCCACGGCGTCGAGCAGCGCGCGGTCGTGCGACACGAGCAGGAGCGAGCCGTCGAAGCTCCGCAGGGAATCCTCGAGCGCCTCGCGACTCTCCACGTCCAGGTGGTTGGTGGGCTCGTCGATCACCAGCACGTTGGGCTGCGAGTGCACGAGGACGGCGAGCGAGAGCCGGCGTCGCTCGCCGCCGGAGAGGTCGCTGAGCCGCTTCTCGGCCTCGTCTCCCGAGAAGAGGAAGCGACCTAGAAGTCCCCTCGCCTTGTTGGGAGTGAGGCCGGTGGCCCGCTGGGTGGCGTCGAGCACCGTGCCCTGCTCGCCCAGCTCCTCGGCGTGCTGGCTGAGGTACCCAACGCGCGCGTTGTGTCCACGCCGAAGCTTGCCGCGGTCGAGTGGGCGCCGCCCTACCAGGGCCTCGAGCAGGGTCGTCTTGCCGGAGCCGTTCGGACCCACGAGCGACACGTGCTCGCCACGCTCGAGCCACAGCTCGGCCTTCTCGAGGAGGGTTCGGCCGGCAACCGCAAGCGTGCCACCCTCCATCTCGAGCACCACCCGCCCGCTGCGCTCGGCAGAGCCGAACGAGAACCCCACGTCGCGGCCGTCCCGTTGCCGGTGCTCGATCCGCTCGATCTTGTTCAGCTTCTTGACTCGCGACTGCGCCTGGCGCGCGCGCGTTCCCGCCCGGAAGCGGGTGGCGAAGCGCTCCAGCCGCTCGATCTCCGCCTGCTGGCGCTCGACCGCACGGCCGAGCGCGAGGTCCCGGGCGGCACTCTCCTTGCGCCAGGCGGTCCACGTGCCCGAGAAGTAGCGCGACTTGCCCGCCTCGAGCTCGAGCACCGCCGTGCCCACCGATTCGAGGAACCAGCGATCGTGCGCCACGAGCGCGACCGCGGTGTCCACGGTGGTGAGCTGCTGCTCGAGCCACTCGAGCGAGGCGATATCGAGGTGGTTGGTGGGCTCGTCGAGCAGGAGCAGGTCGGGGTCGCCGGCCAGCGCCCGGGCGAGCGACCCGCGCGTTAGCTCGCCGCCGGAGAAGGAGTGCAGGGGGCGGTCGAGGTCGTCATCACGGAACCCAAGCCCGCGCACCACCCACATCGCCCGCTCGCGCCAGTCGTAGCCGCCCGCGTGCTCGAGGCGCGCCTGGGCACGGGAGTACTTCTCGAGCGTGGCGGCGTCGGTGGCGCCGTCGGCCATGGCGTGCTCTAGACGCGTGAGCGTGGCCTCGAGCGCAACGAGATCGGCGCAACCCTCGAGCACGTAGTCGCGCAGGCTCAGATCCCGCTGGCGTGGAGGGCGCTGGTCGTGCAGGGCCACCCGCGCGCCCTTCTCCAGCACCACCTCCCCGCCGTCGATCGACGTCTGCCCGGCGAGCATGCGCAGGAGGGTGGTCTTGCCAGACCCGTTGCGTCCGGCGATCGTGAGCCGGTCTCGGCGCTCGAGCTTGAGCGACACCCCGCGCAACAGCGGGGTGCCGGACACGTCCTTGTCGAGGCTCGATGCGATGAGGACCGCCATTTGGTTCATCCTAGGAAGGCCGCACCCGGGGGGTGTCTCCGGTTGGGAGACAGCCTCTAAGTACGATCGTCGCGTGCGGGCCGCCGTTCTCCACGCTCACGGTGAGCCGCCTCACCTCTCCGACTTCGACGAGCCGGCACGCGATCAGGACCAGGCCCTCGTCGAGGTCACGGCCGCGGCCATCAACCCGGTGGACGTCGCGATGGCCTCGGGCAACTTCTACAGCGGCGCCCCGCCCCTGCCCTCGGTCGTCGGCCGCGAGGGCGTCGGGCTCGTGCTCGAGGGCGACTCGCTGCGCGCGGGCACGCGCGTGTACTTCGACTCACCGGTCGCGCCCAACGGCTCCTTCGGGGAGCGCGCGCTCGTAAAGGAGCAGGCCGCCATCGAGCTTCCGGACGGCACCGACGACGCGCTCACCGTCTGCTTCGGGATCGCCGGCCTGGCGGCCTGGCTGGCGCTCGAGTGGCGGGCGCAGCTGCGGCCGGGCGAGACGGTGCTGGTGCTCGGCGCAAGCGGGCCGGTGGGCCAGATCGCCGTCCAGGCCGCGCGCGTGCTCGGCGCCGGCCGCGTGATCGCCGCCGCCCGCAGCGCCGAGGGGCTCGAGCGGGCGCACGAGCTCGGTGCCCACGAAACCGTTCGGATCGGGGCGGTGAACGACCTCGCGGAGGCGTTCCGGCAGGCCGGCGACGGAGGCGTCGACGTGATCGTCGACCCCCTCTGGGGTGAGCCCGCCGCGGCCGCGGTCGATGCCGCCAATCAGGGCGCGCGACTTGTGCAGCTCGGCCAGTCGGCCGGCGCGGACTCCACCATCAGGTCGGCGTCGGTACGGGGCAAGGCGATGGCGATACTGGGCCACACCAACTTCGCGACACCGCCGGAGGTCAGGCGGGCGGCCTTCCTGCGGATGGCCGCGCTCGGCGCCGTGGGGGACCTGACCGTCGATCTCGAGCGGGTTCCGCTCGACCACGTCGCCGACGCCTGGCGCCGGCAGGGCGAGCACCCGGGCCGCAAGCTTGTCCTCATCCCCTAGATGACTGATTTCAAGACCCCGCCCGCGTGGATGCGCACAGCCGCGGCCGCAGAATCAATCATCTAGAAGGGCGCGGCTCGTGCCCGAGGGCGACACGATCCACTACGCAGCCCGCCGTGTGGGCGCGGCGCTTGTGGGCAACGAGATAACGGAGATCGAGACCCCGCAGCCTCGCCATCGCCAGGACCGCTGGCCGCAACGTCTACGGGGCAGAGCGGTCTCAGGCGTGGATGCCCACGGCAAGCACCTGTTCCTGCATTTCGACGGTGGCCTCACCCTGCACTCCCACCTGCGCATGACGGGCGCCTGGGGCGTCTACCGGCGCGGGCAGCGCTGGCACCGCTCGCCACGGCGCGCGTGGCTCGTGATCCGCACCCGCGACCACGATGTCGTGGAGTTCGACGGTCCGGTGCTCGAGCTGATGACCGAGGGGCGACGGCGCTTCGACTTGCGCCTGAGCGGCCTGGGCACCGACATCCTTGGCGAGGACTTCGACGAGCAGCTCTTCCTGCGCCGGGTGCGCGAGGACGACGCCACGCGCGGTATCGGAGACGCCCTGCTCGACCAGCGCAACGTCGCGGGCTTCGGCAACGTCTGGAAGTCCGAGGGCTGCTTCCTTGCCGGGATCGACCCGTGGCGTCCCGTGAGCGGCGTGTCCGACGACGAGGTTCTGGCGATCGTGCGCAGGACGCGGCCGCTCATGCAGGCCTCGGTCGAGCGAGGAGGGCGAATCGTGACCTGGGAGCCCGGACATCCCGGCCCCGGCCGAGCGCCGCGCACGTGGGTCTACGGCCGCGGGGACCTCCCCTGCCGCCGGTGCGGCACCCCCGTCCGCTCGCGTGGCCAGGGCGACGACAACCGCACCACCTACTGGTGCCCGAGCTGTCAGGAATGAAGCGCGTGGGCCATAAGGGCGCCGATGCGCTCGCGCCGGGCAACACGGCGGCGAGCTTTCGAGCCGCCGTCGACGCGGGCGTCGACATGATCGAGTTCGACGTCCTGCGCCTGCGCGACGACCGCCTCGTGCTCGCGCACGACCTCGAGGACGCCGCGAGCCGGGAGCCCCTGACCCTCGACGAGGGGCTCGACCACCTCGCGGGCTCGGACTACGCCGGGCTCGAGCTCGACGTCGACCTGAAGATCCCGGGCTACGAGCGTGAGGTGGTGGAGGCACTGCGGGCCCGTGGCTTGACGGACCGCTCGCTCGTGTCGACCCAGTACGAGGAGAGCCTCGACCGTCTCGGCGAGCTGGCCCCCGGCCTCCGGCGCGGATGGTCGGTGCCGCGCGTGCGGCGCGACTACACCAAGAGCCTGCTTGCGCCCGGCGCCTACGCGGTCGTGCGCTACTGGCGAGTCCGCCTGCCCGGTCGAGCCGTGGCCATGATCCGAGCCGGCCGCTGCGAGGCCGTGATGGCCCACTTACTGCTCGTGAGCCCCCGCCTGGCCACCGAGCTCAGGCGAGTCGGGGCGGAGCTCTACGTGTGGACGGTCGACGACCGGCGGAGCATCGAGCGCCTGGCCAAGCTCGGCGTGGCCGGCGTGATCACCAACGACCCGCGGCTGTTCGACCCGCTCAAGAGCCGATCGGCGGCGGCGTCGGGTTAGGGGAGGGCTCGGGTTCGGGCTCGGGCTCGGGCTGGCTGGTGGGTAGGGCGTCGAGGGTGAGCGTGCACTCCCCCCGCGAGTAGCCCTGCGGATCGGCGCCGGCGGGCCGGCGGCCGCCTGTGGTCACCCGCGTGAACTTCCGGGCCACCCTGATCCGTCCGTCCCTGCGCTTCTCCCGATACTGGAAGTCGACCTTGCCCCGCAGCCGGTAGCTCGATGGCTGCAGCGTCGGATTGAACTTGATCGAGTAGCCGCGCTGTTGCGTGCGGAAGCGAGCGGAGCCGGCCCGGAAGAAGTTGGAGGTGCCCCTGCCGGGGACCGGCCGCCAGCGGTCGAGGTCGGTGTCGTAGTACTGGGCGCGAAAGCGCATGAAGATCTGCTGGTTCAGCCCGTTGCCGGCAGCCTGGGCGCGGATGCCCAGCGTGTCGGCATTCTCCCCAGGGGGGTCGCAGATGTTCAGCGTCGCCCACGTCTGGCTGCCTCGAGAGGCGCCGGAGGCGGGCAGCGCGGCCGCCAGGGCCGCCAGCACGGCAAGGGGTGCGATCACGCGCTTCATGCGACGGCAAGGGTAGAGAAGGCCGCGCGTTCGAGTGACACTTTCCCTACAACCCTGTGATGGGTCGGCGGCTGCGGCGTAGTAGACGTGTGAACGACGCCGTGGCCGAGCCGGCTCCCGCCCTCGCAACCGCAACCGCAACCGCCGCCGCGGCCGAATCCTTCGAGGCCCTCTACCGCCGCACCTTTCCGCGCGTGTACGCCTACGTGGCCTCGCTCCTGCGCGACCGCTCCGCGGCCGAAGACGTGACCGCCCAGGCCTTCGAGCGCGCCTACCGGAAGCGCCGCAGCTTCCGCTCCTCGCGCGGGAGCCAGGAGGCCTGGCTGTTCGGTATCGCCCGCAACGCCGCGCTCGACGAGCTGCGCCGCCGCGGGCGCCGAGCCTCCCTGGAGGTCGAGCCCGAGGACACCGCCACGGCGACGCTCGACGAGCACGCCGAGCACACCCTGCGGCGGGAGACCGTCCGTGCCGCCCTCGCCGCGCTCGACCCGCGCGAGCGCGACATGGTGGCCCTCAAGTTCTCGGCCGGCCTCTCGAACGCCGAGCTGGCCGTGGTGCTCGGACTGTCCGAGTCGAACGCCGGAACCAAGCTTCACCGAACCGTCGAAAAGCTTCGAAAGGCCTGCGATGACCGCTCCTGACCACGACCTCCAGACCATCGACGAGGCTCTCTCCGCCGAGCGGGTGACCGCCACCACCGCCTCCGACCGCGAGCTGCAGGAGCTGGCACTGGCACTGCGCGCCGAGGCCCCGGAGCCGGCGGACCAGTTCGCCGAGCTCATGGACCTGCGCGTGCGGGAGGGCTTCCCGCGGGAGCGCGCCGGGCGGGCGGGCGGCGGGCTCGGGCACCTCGCCTCCCTTCCCGGTCGGCTCACCCAAGTGCCGCGTCCGCCGCTGCGCGTGCTGGCCGGCGTCGCCTCGGTGCTCGTGGCCCTGGCGGTCACCGTGTCGGTGCTGTCGGCCGGTGACGGTGGCGAGCCGGGGGGCAACGCTCAGAGTGAGTCGGCCTCGCGCCCGGCGCCGATGGTCGCTCCCGCGCCGAGCGGCTCCGACGCGAAGGTGGGCGGCCCGCGGAGCGAGCGAAGCACAGCCGAGCGCGACGGAACCGCGCCGAGCGAAGAGGTGGGGGCTGTTCCTGAGTCGGGCTCCACGATCAGCGCGCCGGTTCCCCCGCTCGACGCAAACGGCCCCGGCATCGCCCCCGGCGCCCGCAACCGGCGCATCGAGCGCTCGGCCACCCTCACCCTCGCCGCCCCAGACGATGAGCTGGACCGGGTCGCAAGCCAGGTGGTGGCGATCGTCGACCGCCGGCGCGGCTTCGTGCTCCGCTCGTCGCTGAGCACGGGCGACGGGGGCACCACCGGCGGCGCCTTCGAGCTGCGCGTGCCCGCCCGGGACCTGCAGCCGACGCTGCGCGAGCTCTCCGGGCTCGCCACCGTGAGGGGCCGCACCCAGCAGGGCGAGGACGTGACGCAGGCGTTCGTGTCGGTCGAGGACCGGCTCGTCGGCGCCAACGCTCAGCGGCGCGGCCTGCTGCGCCGCCTCGAGCGCGCCGAGACCGACGCAAAGGCCCGCGCCATCCGCCAGAGCCTGAACTTCGTCCTCGGCGAGATCCGCGGACTGCGCGGCGAGCTGCGCTCCCTGCGCGAGCGGACCGTGTACGCCGTGCTCTCGCTCACCCTGCAGGCCGACGAGGACGCGGAGTCCGGCACGAGCACCAGCGCCACTCGCGACGCGCTCGACGACGCCTTGGGGTCGATGCTCGGAGCGTTCAACCTGGCGGTGCGAGTGCTCGGCTTCCTCCTGCCGATCGCCCTGCTGGTCGGAGTGGCCGGACTCACCGCCCGCATCCTCAGGCGCCGCCGGCGCGAGGCGGTCCTGGGTTAGACGGCCGGCCCGGACGGCTCCCCTTTCCCCGGATGGGATCATGTCTCCATGGTCACCGGGGAGGAGACGGCCGGACTGCTTGCGCGCGTGCCGCTTTTCGCAGATCTGTCGCGGGAGGAGTTGCAGCGCCTGGCCGCCGTCGCGGTGCCCCGCAGCTACCTGGCCGGGGAGATCATCATCCGCGAAGGTGACACCGGGGCCACCTGCTTCGTCATCCGCACCGGATCCGCCCGTGTGACCCGTAGCCACCACGACGGTCGGTCGATCACCCTCGCGGAGCTCCGCCCCGGAGACATATTCGGCGACCTCGCGATGTTCGGCGGCGAAACGCGCTCGGCCACCGTCGAGGCGCTCGAGGACAGCTCGGCGGTGGCTCTGCTTGCGAGCGACCTGAGAAGGCTGCTGCGCTCGGACTCCGACATCGCCTTCAAGATGCTCTCGGCGATGGCCGACCGCGTGAGGACGGCGAACGACCGCGTGTCGCAGCGGACGTTTCAGGGCGTACCCGGTCGCGTGGCCGGCACTCTGCTGAAGCAGGTCGAGGCACGACAGGCGGAGGGCGCCGCCGAGGGCGACATCGAGGTACACGCCACCCAGAGCGAGATCGCCCAGCTTGCAGGTTCCTCGCGGGAGAGCGCCAGCCGGTTCCTGGCGACGCTCGAGCGTGAGGGCATAGTCACGTGCGGACGTGGGAAGGTCGTCGTCCATGATCCGGAGACCCTTCGCAACTACATCCACTGAGGAGGAGGCGGCGCGCCGGCGCGCGGGACTGGTGGAGCACCAGCTCCGCCGCCGCGGGATCGCCGACGAGCGCGTGCTGCGTGCCATGGCCGAGGTGCCGCGCGAGCGATTCTGCCCCGGCGCGAGCATCCGCAAGGCCTACGACGATCGCGCCCTGCGGATCGAGGAGGGCCAGACCATCTCGCAGCCGTGGGTGGTCGCGGCGATGACCGCGGCGCTTGGCCTCGGCGGGAAGGAGCGGGTGCTCGAGATCGGCACCGGGTCCGGCTACGGCGCAGCGGTGCTCTCGCGCTGCTGCCGCGAGGTCGTGACCGTGGAACGACACGCCTCCCTTGCGGAGCAGGCCGGCCTGTTGCTCGCAGAGCTCGGCTACGACAACGTCGAGGTACGCACCGCCGATGGGACAGAGGGCGCGCCCGACCGCGCGCCGTTCGGCGGCATCAGCGTGACCGCGGCGGCCGTGGGCGCCCCGCCGGCGGCACTCGTCGATCAGTTGGCGCCGGGCGCCGGGCTGGTCTGCCCCGTCCGCCGGGACGGGGACGAGCGGCTGATCGTGCTGCGCGATGGCCACGAGGAGCTGCTCGTACCGGTGCGCTTCGTTCCGCTCGTCGAGGGGTAACGGCGGTGCCACGGCGCCCGGTGAAGGGAGCCGGCGGGGGGGTCGTGCGCGAGTTCTCGGCCGGCGGCGTCGTGGTGCGCCGCTTTCGGGGCCGTCCCTTCCTGGCGGCCGTGCGCGTGAAGCGCGGCACGGTGCTCGCCCTGCCCAAGGGCCATCCCGAGCCGGGCGAGAGCATGGCCGAGGCCGCGACGAGAGAGGTCCGTGAGGAGACGGGCCTCGAGGCCGCCCTCGTCGAGAAGCTCGAAGACGTCCGCTACTTCTACGCCCGCGACGGGCAGCGGGTGCTCAAGGTCGTCAGCTTCTTCCTGTTCCGGTACCGCTCCGGACGCCTCGAGGACCATGACCACGAGGTCGACTCGGCCGAATGGGTTCCCCTCGACCGAGCTCCGCAGCTGCTGTCCTACACGGGCGAGCGGAAGGTGGCCGCGGCCACGCTGGCCCGGCTCGCGCCGTAGATGATTGATGCGGCATCCGCGCGGGCGGGGTCGTGGAATCAGTCATCTAGAGGCTGTTGTAGATAGTCTGCCGCCGGCCGTGTACGTCCTCAACTTCTACTCACCCGTCTTCGTCGACCAGCTCAAGCGGGGCCGCAAGACGGCCACCATCCGCCTCGGAGACAAGAGCTCCAAGTACCGCAAAGGCCATGTCGTGCTGGTCACCGTCGGCTTCCAGCACTCACCGCGGGAGCGGATCTTCGAGGCGGTGATCGACGCCGTCGAGGTGAAGAAGGCCTGGGACCTCTCGCCGCGCGATGTCGAGCACGACAACCCGGAGTTTCGCCGCCCCGAGGAGACGCTCCACTTCCTGGAGCAGATCTACGGGCGGGCGGTCGAGCGGGATGACCTGGTCACGGTCGTGCGCTTCTCGGCCATCCTCGAGCGCCCCGAGGAGATCTCGGAGCGCATGAGGCCGCAGGCCCCCTCGCAGAACTGATCGACTTCTTCACAGCCTCTGGCACTCTCGGTGATAGAGTGCCAAACGTCTCTGAAAAGACGTCTAGACGGAGGGTTGTTGCATGAATCTGAAGCCTCTCGGCGATCGATTGATCGTCAAGGCGGTCGAGGAAGAGGACGTGACCGCAAGCGGAATCGTCCTCCCCGACACCGCGAAGGAGAAGCCCCAGCGGGGCAAGGTCCTTGCCGTTGGCGAGGGCAAGATCGGTGACGACAACGAGCGCGTGCCGCTCGACGTCTCCGAGGGCGAGGAGGTCCTGTACTCGAAGTACGGCGGCACCGAGATCCAGGTCGAAGGCGAAGACCTGCTCGTGCTGCGCGAGTCGGACGTCCTGGCCAAGGTCACCGGCTAATCAGCCGGCGAGCAAGTAACGCGATTCAACGGAAGGGATTGGAGAACACATGGCTCACAAGGAGCTGAAGTTCGACCAGGAGGCGCGCACCGCGCTCGAGCTGGGCGTAGATGCGGTGGCCAACGCCGTAAAGGTCACCCTCGGCCCCAAGGGCCGCTACGTGGTGCTCGACAAGAAGTTCGGCGCCCCCACCATCACCAACGACGGCGTCACGATCGCTCGTGAGATCGAGGTCGAGGACGTCTTCCAGAACCAGGGCGCCCAGCTCGTGCGCGAGGTGGCCACAGCCACCAACGACGTCGCAGGCGACGGTACCACCACCGCCACCGTGCTGGCCCAGGCGATCGTTCGCCGCGGCCTCAAGAACGTGGCGGCGGGGGCCAACCCGCTGGCGCTCAAGCGTGGTATCGAGACCGCAGTCAACCAGGTTGTCGAGAGCATCGCCTCGCAGTCCAAGGAGGTCTCGGGCAAGGATCAGATCGCTCGCGTGGCAGCCATCTCGGCGGCCGACGAGGAGATCGGCGACGTGATCGCCGACGCGATCGACAAGGTCGGCAAGGACGGCGTCGTGAACGTCGAGGAGGGCCAGACGTTCGGCATGGACCTCGAGTTCACCGAGGGCATGCAGTTCGACAAGGGCTACATCTCGCCCTACATGGTCACCGACCAGGACCGCATGGAGGCCGTGCTGGAGGACCCCTACATCCTGATCGCAAACTCGAAGATCGGCTCGGTGCGCGACATCCTGCCGGTGCTCGAGCAGGTCATCCAGTCCGGCAAGCCGATCCTGGTGATCGCCGAGGACGTGGAGGGCGAGTCGCTTGCCACCTTCGTGGTGAACAAGCTGCGCGGCACCTTCACGGGCGTCGCGGTCAAGGCGCCGGGCTTCGGCGACCGCCGCAAGCGCATGATGGAGGACATCGCGATCCTTACGGGCGCCGAGGTGATCACCGAGGAGATGGGCCTCAAGCTCGAGAACACGCAGGTGTCTCAGCTTGGGCGAGCGCGCCGCGTGGTCGTGGCCAAGGACAACACCACGATCATCGACGGCGCGGGCGATACGGACGCCATCAAGGGCCGCATCACCCAGATCAAGAACGAGATCGAGAACACCGACTCGGACTTCGACCGCGAGAAGCTGCAGGAGCGGCTGGCGAAGCTCGCCGGCGGCGTGGCGGTCGTGAAGGTCGGAGCGGCCACCGAGACGGAGATGAAGGAGAAGAAGCACCGCGTCGAGGACGCGCTGCAGGCCACCCGCGCCGCCCTCGAGGAGGGCATCGTGCCGGGCGGCGGTTCGGCTCTGCTGCAGGCCGCGAGTGCGGTCAAGGTGGACGCGATCACCGATCCGGACGAGCAGACCGGTGCGAAGATCATCCTTCGCGCGCTCGAGGAGCCGGTTCGTCAGCTCGCCCACAACTCCGGGCTCGAGGGCTCGGTCGTCGTGAACGAGGTGCGCAAGGCCAAGAAGGGCATGGGCCTGAACGCCGACAGCGGTGAGATCGTGGATCTCGTCGGCGCCGGCATCATCGACCCCGCCATGGTCACGCGCTCCGCGCTGCAGAACGCGGCCTCGATCGCCAAGAACATCCTCACCACCGAGGCGATCGTCGCTGAGATGCCCGAGAAGGACGGCGGCGGCGGGATGGGCGGCGGGATGCCCGGCGGTATGGACGGCATGATGTAGGGGGGCTCCGCCCCCCTCTCGTCGGAGCAGGCATTCGCCCGCTCCGACTTTTCCCCCTGAGTTACACGCACCGCTCATCGAGGGCCCGGCTTTACGCCGGGCCCTCTGTCGTTCCGGAGGGCGTTTCTCGTGTTCCCGCGACCGGTACGGGCATGTGATCAACCTCTGTATAGTCTTGTCTAGATTTACTTAGACAGACTGTATCGACGACAAGGAGGACACCGCATGAACGAGCTCCGGGACCCCGCTCTCTTCGACTCCGCCTACGAGCGCCTCTACCCCACGGCCTTCGCCCGCGCCAACCGGGTGCTACGCGACGAGGCGGCCGCCGAGGATGTCGTCCAAGACGTCTTCGTGCAGCTATGGCTGAAACCGGATTCGTATGACCCATCGCGGGGATCATTGGCTCGTTACGTGACCATGCTCGCCCACAGCCGGGCCCTCGACCGCTGGCGTTCCCGCGCCGCCCGGGAGGCCGCCGTCGATCGATCCGCCCAGCAGATCCGCCTGCGCGGGCCCGAGTACGGCGAGAGCGCGGCCGAGCCGGTCTTCCGCCGTGACGGCACCGGGCGGCTGCTCGGAGCGCTGAGGAACCTCCCCGGCGATCAGCGCGAGGCGGTGCTTCTGGCCTACGGGCGCGGGCTCACCGCTCAGGAGATCAGCCGGGCGGCCGAGGTACCGCTGGGGACCGCCAAGAGCAGGATCCGGCTGGGGCTTCAGAAGGCCCGCGTCAACCTACAGGCGGCCGCCGCGTGAGCGACCGAGGCGAGCTGACCATCCGGGAGGTCGCTGCTCGCACGGGCATCCCGGCGGTGACGCTGCGGATGTGGGAGAACCGCTACGGCTTCCCCGAGCCAACCCGGCTGCCGAGCGGCCACCGCCGCTATCACGAGGACGATGTCGAGCGCATCGCCCGCGTGGTCCGCGAGCGTGACGCCGGCCTGTCCCTCACTGCCGCCGTCGAGCGGACGAAGCGAGACCCCGCGCCTTCGGATGCCTCGGTCTACGCGGGGCTGCGCCGGCGTCACAAGGAGCTTGCCCCCTACGCGCTCCCCAAGCGCACGCTCGTCGCGATGAGCCACGCGGTCGAAGACGAATGCTGCGCGCGCGCCGAGCGCGCGCTCATGTTCGCGAGCTTCCAGCGCGAGCGCCACTACCGCGTGGCGGAGCAGCGCTGGCGAGAGCTCGCGCGCACGGCTCGGCTCGCCGTGGTGTTCGCGGAGTTCGAGCAGCGGCGGGACCCGGACGGCGGCCCCATCGAGCTGCCGCTGGAGCGCAGCGACCCCTTCATGAGGGAATGGACGCTGGTGTGCGACGCCCCGCAGTACGCGGTGTGCCTCGCGGCCTCGGAGCGGCCGGGGCAGGACGAGGTGCCCGACCTGGCGCGGGTGTTCGAGACCATCTGGAGCGTGGAGGTGGACACCGTGCGCGACGCCGCGCGGATGTCCGCCGACATCGCCGGTCAGGTCGCTCCCGACGTAGCGGCCTCGGCCATGGCCCTGCTCGAGGAAACCCCTCCCGCCGGGGAGCCGGTCAGGCTGGCCACCGCCCTGACCAACCGCATGGTGGCCTACGTGTCCGCAGCGGCCTGAGCGGGCCTCAGCGGCCGGAGCGGCGGGCTCCCAAGACCTCCCACATCGAACGTGGCCGTACGCCGAGGGACTCGGCGCCCGCCGTGCCTCGTTCGGTGGTCATGGGCACCTCGAGCAGCTCCACCTCGTCCGCGGTGGCCGGGGTGGCGGCACCGAGCAACCGCTCGGCCGCCCGCAGGCCCGGCCTGATCACCGGCAGGGGCAGGCTGGCCCGCCGGCGCACGCGCCCGAAGGAGCGAACGGCCAGCGCGACCATCTCCTCGTGGGACAGGATGTCCGGTCCGGCCAGCTCGATCCGGCGCGGCTCCCCGTCCGCGTCGAGCAGGGCGGTTACGCAATCGGCCACGTCCCCAGCGAAGATCGGCTGGTGAAGAGCGCGGCCCTCACCGGCGAGCGGCATCACCGGCAGGTAGGACATCCGCTCGAGCAGCCGCAGCCAGCGGTCGCCGGGGGAGTACACGAGCGACGGCGCCACGACGTCGACCCTGAGGGTTGAGGGCTCCACCGCCCGCTCGGCCAGCGCCTTGCTGCGCATGAAGCGCGCGGGAGAGTGAAGCTCCGAGCCGAGCGCCGAGAACAGGATGAAGCGCTCGACTCCGCTCTGCTCCGCGGCCCGCACGAGGCGCAGGGTGGCGAGCGCGTTGAGCTCCTCGATCGAGGCGCGCGGTTGGTCGCGGATCGCGGCCGCCAGGTGCACGACCGTGCGCACGCCCCGCAGGGCGTGGCGAAAGGAGGCCGGCTCCGCCAGGTCTCCGAGTGAGATCTGCACCATCACCCGCTGGGGCCCGAGCCGCCGCGGGTCCCGCACCAGGCAGCGCACGGGCCGACCGCCCGCGGTGAGCCTCCCGAGGAGGGCAGAGCCGACCGTCCCAGTGGCCCCCGTGAGCAGGATCACCGGAGGGAAGCTAGCCGAGGGATAAGATCCCCCGCCGGTCGCGGGCCGGGCCCCGCCGACAGCTTCCGACCAAGGAGAGCCTCAGCAAGACATGGCGTATGTGATCGCAGAGCCCTGCATCGGCACCAAGGACAACTCCTGCGTGGAGGTCTGTCCGGTCGACTGCATTCACCCCACGCCGGAGGAGGCCGACTACGACAAGGTCGAGATGCTCTACATCGATCCCGAGGAGTGCATCGACTGCGACGCCTGCGTCGAGGCCTGCCCCGTGGACGCCTGCTTCGCCGAGGACCAGCTTCCGAGCGAATGGGAGCGCTTCATCGAACTGAACGCCGACTACTTCAAGCAGGCCTCGGAGCGCTCCTGAGGCGGACGGCATGAGCCTCGCGCACGAACGGGCGGGCAGCGGCCGGCCGCTGCTGCTTGTCCACGGAATCGGGAGCCGCCGGCAGGTGTGGGGGCCGGTACTCGAGCGCCTGGCCACCGAGCGAGAGGTCGTGGCCGTCGACCTGCCGGGCTTCGGCGAGTCGGCGGATCTTCCATCGGGCGTCACGCCGACGCTCGACGCGCACGTCGACGCGGTGGTCGGGTTCCTCGACGAGCAGGGGCTCGACGAGATCGACGTGGCCGGCAACTCGATGGGCGGGGGCGTGGCTCTCGAGCTTGCGCGCCGCGGACGCGTACGCACGGCCACGGCACTGTCCCCGATCGGGTTCTGGACCCCCCAGGAACGGCAGTGGGCGGTGCGCTCCCTGAAGAACACCTACGCGACGGCTCGGGCGCTTGCGCCGATCGCGCCGGCCCTCTACGCCACCGCGGCAGGCCGCACGCTCGGGTCGTGGCAGATCGCGGCGCGGCCGTGGCGAATCCCGGCCGAGGACGCGGTGGCCTCGCACAAGGCGCTCGCCGAGGCGGACGCGTTCCTACCCACCCTCGACAAGGTCTCGCCCTACGTATTCCACGACGGCCCCGAGCTGCGCGTGCCGGTGACCGTGGCCTGGGGGGAGCGCGACCGGCTACTGCTCACCCGACAGTCGCGGCGGGCGATGAAGGTCCTGCCCCAGGCGCGGCATCTCCTGCTGTACGGCTGCGGCCACGTGCCGATGTGGGACGACCCCGAGCAGGTGGCGGAGGTGCTGCTCTCGGGTTCCGCCTAGGGCCGCAGTCGGCCGCGGCGGAATCGCGTCGCGCTTGAAGGAGCCGTCCGCGGCGCGGCGCTCAGCCGGCCAGTGGCAGGGGGGTGCCGCCGGGTGGCGTCGGACGGGGAGCGTCCGCGGCGGGCGCTGCCGGTGCCCTCTGCGGTGCCGAGCCGGCGCTCATCGGGAGTGCGGTGCCTGTCACCGGAGCGGGTCGGGGCGCCGCCGGCAACGGCGCCGCCTTCAGCGGCGGGCCAGACGGCTCCTGAAGCACCGGCAGCCCCTGCGGGGTTACGGCTATCAGCCCCCGCGCGGCGTGGTAGATCGCCTGTGACGCGGGCGCGTCGGGATCCTCGAGCACGAGCGGGCGGCCCTCGTCGGCGCCGATCCGCAGCTCCTCCGAGATCGGGATCTTGCCGAGCAGCGGCACGTCGAGCTCGTCGGCCAGCTCCTGACCACCACCCTCGCCGAAGATCGTGAAGCGCTCGCCCGTGGGCGCGGTGAAGCCCGACATGTTCTCGATCACGCCCGCGATCTGCAGGTCGAAGCGCCGCGCCGACTCGGCGGCCCGCTTGGCCACCTTCTGCGCAGCCGGCTGCGGCGTCGTCACGATCACGAAGCGGGCCTGGGGCAGCAGCTGCGCGAGGGTCATCGACACATCGCCGGTGCCGGGCGGCAGATCGATCAGCAGGTAGTCGAGCTCGCCCCACGCGACGTCCTCGAGGAACTGGCGGATGGCCTTGTGCAGCATCGGCCCGCGCCAGGTGATGGCCTGGTCCTCCTCGGAGAGGAAGAACTCGATCGAGATCACGCCCGGGCCACCGTGCGCGGTGAGCGGCAGGATCTTGCGCTCGGGCGATACAGCCGGCTTGCCGTGCACGCCGAACATGCGCGGCAGCGAGTAGCCCCAGACGTCGGCATCGAGCGCGGCCGCCCGCTTGCCCTGGGCAAACAGCGCAGCGGTGAGGTTGGTGGTCACCGTCGACTTTCCGACACCGCCCTTGCCAGAGCCGACGCAGATCACGTTCCTGACCGCCGCCAGCGCGCCCTTCGGCAGCTCGCTGCGGCCGAGGCGCTGCTGGAGTGCCTTCCTCTCCCCATCCGAGAGGACGTCGAAGCCGACACGCACGTCGCTCACGCCCTCGAGCTTCGAGAGCTCCTGGGCGACCGCCGTCTGGAACTGAGCGCGCACGGGAGAATCCGCGGAGGTGAGCGACAGCACCACGTCGACGCGGCCCCCGTCGCGCAGATCGATCGAGCGCACCATGTCCAGCTCGACGATGCCCTTGCGCAGCTCGGGGTCGATCACCGCGCCGAGGGCGTTCGTGATCTCGTCATGCGTGGGCACGCGCGGATTGTCGCAGAGGCCCTGGGCAACCATCTAGGCTGCCCGGCCATCACCGGGGTGCCGCCGATCTACGTCGAGACCTGCATCCGGTGCGAGCTGGACGAGCTGTGGGAGAAGACGCAGAACCCGGCCCTGCATGAGCGGTGGGACCTGCGCTTCACGGACATCGACTATCTACCCCGTGAGGACGAGTCAGAGCCGCAACGCTTCCGTTACACGACCCGTATCGGCTTGGGACTGAGCGTCGGGGGCGGCGGCGAGAGCACGGGCGAGCGCCATCGCCCAGACGGATCGCGCGCCTCCGCTTTGAGGTTCTGGTCCGATGAGCGGCTGGCGCTCATCGCGCGGGGCTCCGGCTACTGGCGCTACGTGCCGGCGGGGGACGGCGTGCGTTTCCTCACCCGGTACGACTACGACACCCGCCATGGGCGGGTCGGCAAGCTCATCGATCGGATCGTCTTTCGTCCGCTGATGGGCTGGGCCACCGCGTGGAGCTTCGACCGGCTGCGGCTGTGGCTCGAGGACGGCATCTCGCCCGAGGGGTCTCGCAACCGCGCGCTCGGCCTCCTCGTAGGGTGGGCATTTGTCGGGGGCCTTTGGCCTGCGCTGCGAGGTCGCACCGCAGCGGCACGTCGAGTGGCGCTCGTGCTCGGCGTGACGGGCCTGACGGCGGCCACCTACCGATCGAAGGAGTCCCTCCCGCTTGCGCGGCGCTGCCTGCGGACGCCGCTGAACCCGTGAGCTCGATCTACCAGCACGCGCTGGGCTCCGACTTCGACCGGCTCCATCCCCGAATCCAGGAGCGCTTCGGCTTCTCGAGCGGCGACGGAGTGGCCTCGGTCGGGACCGGGGAGATGGAGGAGCTGTGGCGTGGGGCTGCCTTCACCGTGCCGTTCCTCGCCGTCGGCACCTGGCGCAACATCATGTTCCCCGACAGCGGCACCGAGGTGCCCTTCACCATCGAGAACTACGCCTACCTGGACGGCTTCGGTCGGGAGACGGTGACGTGGGTGCGCACCTTCCAGCTACCGCGTCGCGCGCGTCGCTTCGACGCCACGATGATCTACAGCGAAGGACGAGGCCGTGTCGTCGACTACCTGGGCAATCACCAGCACCTCGCGGTCGACATCGATCTGGCGGTTGATCCTGCGGGCGGGCTGAGGCTGCGCTCGGGCGAGCAGCGCTTCTACGAGGGGCTACTGGCCTTTCGCTTCCCTCCTGCGCTGTCGGGCATCGCCGAGGTGCACGAGTGGTACGACGACACCGCCGAGCGCTTCCGCATCTCCGTGGAGGTCTCGAACTCGCGCTTCGGACGGCTCTTCGGCTACCGCGGCTGGTTCGTGGAGGAGCGCCGTTCGTGCCTCCCCCACGAGATCCCGGCGCACGTCCGGCCGTTGCGCGAGGAGCAGCGCGAGTAGCCCCTGCCGACGCGTGTCGCGCGTGCCCCTAGTCTCGCGGCCATGATCAAGACAAGCCTCATCCCCACCTTCAGGTACCGCGATGCACCCGCAGCGATCGAGCTTCTCTGCGACGCGTTCGGGTTCGAGCGCCACCAGGTCTTCGAAGGACCGAACGGCACGATCGCGCACGCCGAGCTCAAGCTCGGGGACGACATGATCATGCTCGGATCCCTGCCCGCCCCCGGCGAGGAGAACAGGCTCGATCTGCAGGCGGGCGGGAGCTCGGTCTACGTGATCGTCGACGACGTGGACGCGCACCACGCCCGCTCTGTGGCCGCCGGCCTCGAGATCGTCCGCGAGCCGCAGGACACCGAGTACGGCAGTCGCGAGTACACGGCCCGTGACCCCGACGGCAACTTCTGGAGCTTCGGCACCTACCGGCCCTGACCTTGGGCCCCCGAAAGACCAACGGGGCCCGTGAGGGCCCCGTTGGCTTGGGGAGGAGAGGTACTGCTACCACCGACGGTTGAGGTCGGCAGTGCCGCCCCGCGCGCGCCTCTCCGGCCGCCGCGGGGAGAAGCCCTTTGCTAGGCGAAGACCGTGCCCTGAACGTCGCGGACCACGTCGCCCGCGCCCCCCTGGATCTTGTCGGCGCCGCGCTCGAAGTCACGGCGCGCTCCCTTGACCTGGGTCTCCAGGTTGCGCCGGTTGCGCTTGACCAGGCGGGTCGCCTGGGTGCGGCGCTGGCGCAGCTCGCGCTCGAAACGAGTGCGAGTGCGCTTGGCCTCACGCTCGAGCTGGTTGCGGGCGGTGTTGCCCCGGCGCTCGAACCGCTTGAGCTCGCGCTCGGCGGTTGAGAGCGAGCGGAACGGCTTGACCGCGTCGGCGACGTTGTCGCGAGCGATCAGAGCGGCGCCGACGGGCACCAGTACGACACGCTGGGCCTGAAGGGCGACGCCCTCGAGGCGCGTGGCCTCGGCATCGACCGTGGCGGCGGCGGCCTGAGCCGTGCGACGCGCGGTCGTGCGGGCGCTTGCGCCCGAACGGGTGTTGCGGGTCGTGCGCCCCGTCCGACCGGAACGGCTGGTCGCCCGGTTGCTGGAGCGGCTCGTGGAGCGGGCACTCGTCGAACGGGCGCTGCTGGAGCGGCTGGTCGAGGCGGTGCCGCGAGCCGTCGAGCGGGCGCTCCTCTGCGCAGCGGTGCGCTTGCGGGCGGCCTCGTTGCGCTTGCGGGTAGCGGCTGCCTTCTTGCCGCTGGCCTTGCGCTGAGTCTCGGTCTGGCTGGCCATGTGATGCAGTCCTTCCGTCTCGGGAAACTAAGTAACTTAAAACTAACGAGGTTCAGTGTATAGACCGAACGTGCGTTTGCACACCCCCCCGGCAGGTGTGTATTAGCTAAGCGGCCGCTGAGGCCCGCGGCCCCACGCGCCCCAGCCACGTGTCCGGCCGCTGCAACTCGTGCAGCGTCGGCACCGCCGCGGGCGATTCCCACACGGCGTTCAGCCCTTCGATGCCGACTCGGTCGACGACCGAGTCGCAGAAGCGCTTGCCCATCTCGTACTGGCGCAGCTTCATCTCGAGTCCGAGGAGCCGCTGCAGTATCCGCTCGGGTGCGGAGCGTTCGCCGCGGCGGCGGTCCATCGCCTCGCGCAGCCCCGCGTACGCGGGCAGGACGTCCTCGCCCACCACGTCCATGGCATGCTCGGCGTACCCCTCCACCACCGCCATCAGGGCCTGCATGCGGCTCATGAGGCGGCGCTGCTCGCGCGTCTGCACGAGCGCCGCCAACCCCCCCTCGCGGAAGTGCTCGACGAGCTTCGCCGGGTCCGGAAGGGTCGGCAGCCCACCGGCGGCGCCGCGATCGATCCTCACCTCGACGGTGTCCATGTACTCCCGCAGGAGAGCTCCGAGATGCGGGCGCAGCCACGGGACTCCCGAGAACTGCAGCACGTGGGTCATCTCGTGTAGGACGACCCAACCCATGAAGCTCTCCTGATCGAGACCCATCTCTCGGCCCGCGGAGTCGAGGTTGGGCGCAACGAGCAGGAATCGCGGCGAGGCCTCGGGCTGCAGCAGCGAGACCTCGTACTGCCCGAGCACCCGCTGGGACATGTAGCCCATGACGAGCCCGACCTCGGCGGCCAGCGTTGCGCTCGTGGCGGCGCGGAGCGCGCCGGCCAGCGGACCCGCCGAGGCAAAGCGGCCGGCGAGACGCTCGGCCACGGGGTCGAGAAGCTCGCTCATCGCGCCGAGGTTCACGTCGGCCCACTCGCCGCGATCGACGAGCTCCGGTTCGGGGGACGTGCCCGCCGGCTGCAGGCCGGTGTAGGTGGTGAGCTGGCTCTCCGCCGAGATGGCCATCGCCCGGACGTCATGGCCGAGCTCCGGGAAGGGCGCAGAACCGGCCGCAAAGCGGGCTATCTGACGAGCCAGTGACCAGTCGACCATGCGCGACCCACCCTACTCCCGCCCGTCCGCCACCCGGGGCACTCGACGGTTTGAGACCTGGGGTGGGGGGCCATCATCTTTCCCATGGCGACGAACGAGGCGACGAACGGTGGGCCGAAGGGCGACCAGTCGGACGCCGACAAGGAAACCGACGACCGCCCGGTCGAGCCGGCCGACTACGCGCTGATCAACACCGCCTACATGGTCCTGCTCGCGAGCACGGTCGTAGCGACCCGAAAGCGCGCCGCGGCCGACCCGGTCTCCGGCGCCGAGCTCGTGCCGATCGCCGCCGCCACCTTCGCGCTCTCAAAGCTGATCGGCAAGGAGAAGGTGGTGAGCTGGCTGCGTGAGCCCTTCGTCGAGATCGAGGAAGGCGAGCGCCAGCCTCGAGGCCAGAGGCTTCAGCACGCGATCGGCGAGCTGCTGACCTGCACGCGCTGCCTCGGGCCCTGGAGCGCGCTGGGCGTGGTCGGTCTGCGCCTGGCGTCGCCTCCCGCGGGCCGCACGGTGACCTCCGTGCTCGCCGCGTCGGCCGTCAACGACTTCGGGCAGGCCGGCTTTCGCTGGCTGTGTCCCAAATCGACCCAGGCGGGCGACTGAGGGGGCGCCGGGCCGGCTACTGCGAGTTGTGGGCGGCCATGAGCAGCATGCCGCCGTCCACCACGTAGGAGCCGCCGGTGGCGTAGCCCGAGCCGGGGCCCGCGAGGAAGACGACCCAGGCCGCGATCTCGTGCGCGTTGCCGGGGCGCGTGAGCGGGATGTCCGGTAGGTCGCCCGGCCGGGGCTCCCTGTCCTCTTGGCCGGTCATCGGCGTGGCGATCTGGCCCGGCGCCACCGAGTTGACCCGTATTCCGTGCTGCCCCAGCTCCAGGGCCATGACCTTGGTGAGCATGCCGAGCCCGCCCTTGGCAGCCGAGTAGGGCGCGTTGCCGTCGAGCGGCACGTGCTCGTGCACCGACGTCACGTTGACGATGCGGCCCTCGGTGCCGGCCGCCACCATTCGCCGCGCCGCGGCCTGTGCGCACACGAAAGCACCGTCGAGATCCACCGCCAGCACGTGTCGCCAGTCTTCGTACGCCATCTCGAGGAAGGGGGCGCTGATGCCGGTCCCGGAGTTGTTGACCAGCACGTCGAGGCCTCCGAGCGCATCCGCGAGCTCATCGATCACGTTCGCCGCCGGCGGAGGGTCGGACAGGTCGAGGCACCGCACCTCCGCACGCCGCCCCTTCGCGCGCACCTCCTCGGCGGTGTCGCTCGCGCCGGCCTCGTCCGTGTTCCACGTGACCCCGACGTCGAAGCCCGCCTCGGCGAGGGCCACCGCGGAGGCCTTGCCGATGCCGGAGTCGGATCCCGTGACGATCGCGACGCTGCCCATGGAATCGTCCTACCCCCGTTGCCGGCGCGAGGAACTGCTTTCCGCAAATCGTTTCGGCGCTGCGAGGCGAGGGTAGGGCCGGAAGGTGATCGCGGGATTCTTCAGGTACTTCCTCGGCCGGCGCCTGGCCCGGCTGCTGCCGGGCGGGTGGCTCGCCGTGCTGCTGCTCAGCCCGACCGTGCGCAACGCCGCCAAGCGGGGCTGGGCACGCTACCGGTCGCGAGGCCTGCCGCCGGGGCCGCCGGGGTACTAGCCGGCGCGCCGCGGCGAGCGTCGAGGCGGTCCGCCCTACTTGGCGGCCTTCGACGCCTTCGGCGTCTTGGACAAGCGGGGCTTGCGGGCGGGGCCGCTCGCCGCGCCGTCTCCGTCGGAGTCCGCATCCGCCTTGCGCTTCGATCGGGCCGGCTTCTTCGCGGCGCCTCCGTCCCCGTTCCCGCCGTCGTCGGACCCCCCGCGACCCTTCGTGGCCGCGGCCAGGCTCGCCTCGAGCGCCGCCATGAGGTCGGGGACGCGCTCGGGCTCCTCGGCGGGCTGGATCGCCACCTCCTCGCCCTCGGCCTTGCGCTCGATCATGTCCATCACGCGCTCGCGGTATTGATCGCGGTACTTCGACGGATCGAAGTCGGTGGAGAGCGACTCGATCAGCTGCTGGGCCATGGCCACCTCGCGCTCGTTCACCTCGGCCGGCTCGTCCGGCAGCTCGTCGAGGCGATCGGTCGGTACCACCTCGTCGGCGAAGAGCATCGTGGCCATCGTCAGCACCTCGCCGGTCGGGCGGATCGCCGTCAGGTGCTCCTTGGAGCGGATCACCACACGGGCGATGGCCACGCGGCCCGTCTCACGCATGGCGGCCAGTAGCAGCCCGTAGGCCTTGGCTGCTCCCTTGTCGGGCGCGAGGTAGTAGGGGTGGTCGTAGAAGATGGGGTCGATCTGGTCGAGCTCGACGAAGTCCTCGATGTCGATCGTGCGCGTCTTCTTGGGGTCGAGGCTCTCGAGCTCCTCGGAGGTGACCACCACGTAGCGGTCGGGACCGATCTCGTAGCCCTTCACGATCTGGTCGTAGGGCACCTCCTCGTCGTGCTGCGGGCAGACGCGCTTCTGCTGGATGCGCACGCCGTCCGCCTCGTGCAGCTGGTGGAAGCGCACCGTCTTGCGCGATACGGCGCTGTAGAGCTTGACCGGCACGTTCACCAGCCCGAAGCTGATGGCTCCGCTCCATATCGATCGAGGCATTCGCGAGTCTCCTGCTCTGACGGGGCCGGACCTGTGTGTTACCGCAAGGCTACGGAATTACATGCTCCGCGGGCGAAAAGTTGCTCGCGGAGGCGCGCGGCTCGAAGCCGACACGGTCCTGCCCATCCGTCTAGCCCTCGCATCACCTCCGACGCGGGGCATAACGTTCCGTTCGAGGAGGGTCCCGCCGGTCGGCGGCCTCCGATCGACGGAGAGGAGGCGAGTTATGCGCGGAACCAGTCTTTACACGATCATCGGGGTCATCCTGCTGATCATCGTGGTCATCCTGCTGCTGCGGGTCATCTGACCGGGCCGAAGCCGCGCCCCGCCGCGTGAGCGGCGTGGCGCGGCCCGGCGTCGCGTCGGTCCGCCGTTGGTACGGTGCCACTCCGTCGGCCCCCCCCGCTGGAGGAGTGAAGTTGCCGCGACTGCTCGTTCTCGCCGTCCTTGCCTCGACGCTGCTCGGCGCGGGCGCGGCCTCGCCCGCCGCGGCGGCGGGTCGGTGCGGGGAGCCGGCGCAGCGTCCCTGGTGCGACACCGCGCTGCCGCCCGATCAGCGGGCCGGGCTCCTGGTCGACCAGCTCACGCGCGAGGAGAAGTTCTCGTTGATGGCGGGCGACGACGCGACGGGCGTCTTCCTCGCCTTTCGTGACCCGCGAGCGCACGTGGGCACGAGCCTCGGCGTCGAGCGACTCGGCATCCCCACGCTCTTCTTCACCGACGGCCCGCTCGGGGTGCGTCAGGGCATGGGCACGGGGATGCCCGCGGCCATGGGCCTGGCCGCCACGTTCGATCCGCGGCTTGCCGAGACCTACGGCGCAGTTGTCGGCAACGAAGCCAAGTTCAAGGGCAACGACGTGGTCCACGCACCGATCGTCAACCTCATGCGCACGCCGATCGCGGGCCGCACCTTCGAGGGCTACGGCGAGGATCCGCTGCTCACCGCCCGCATCGGCGTGGGCTGGACGAAGGGCGCACAGCGCGAGGGCGTGATCGCCAACGTCAAGCACTATGCGGCCAACAACCAGGAGGCCGACCGCTTCGTGACCAACGCGGTGGTCGACGAGCGGACCCTGCGCGAGATGTACCTGCCGCAGTTCGAGGCAAACGTGCGAGAGGGGCACGCGGGCTCGGTGATGTGCGCCTACAACCGCGTGAACGGCGTCCCGGCGTGCGAGAGCCGCTTCCTGCTCGAGGACCTGCTGCGCGGCGAGTGGGGCTTCGAGGGCTTCGTGCTCACCGACTACGGCTTCGCGCAGAAGAGCACGGTCGGCTCGGCCAACAACGGCCTGGAGCTCGAGATGCCGCAGGCCGGCTTCTACTCACAGGCCAACCTCGAGGCCGCGGTGTCCTCGGGCCAGGTGCCGCTCGCGGCGATCGACCTCCACGTGCGCCGCATCCTGCGCACCATGTTCGCCTTCGGGGTCTTCGACCGCGAGGCGTACGTAAACGACGATGCCCAGATCGACGTCCGCGGCCACGCCGAGGCCACGCGCGAGATCGAAGAGTCCGCCATCACGCTGATGAAGAACGACGGCGCGCTGCCGCTGCGCGACGGTCAGGTCAAGTCGATCGCCATCGTCGGCTCGGACGCCGACGGCTACAAGCGCGGCGGCGGATCGGGGCAGGTGGAGCCCTTCGTGTTCACCTCGCCGCGCACGGGAATCACCAGGCGAGCCGGCAGCGGGGTGGATGTGCGCTACGACCCCGGTGACGACCCGGCGAGGGCCGCCGCCACCGCCCGGGGCGCCGACGTCGCGCTCGTATTCGCCTCCGACAACCAGACCGAGTTCGTCGACAAGCCGTGCCTGTCGCTCGAGTGCGGCAACCCTCAGCGCGGGGACCAGGACGGGCTGATCGAGGCGGTGGCCGCGGCCAATCCCAACACCGTCGTGGTGCTCGAGACCGGCGGCCCCGTGCTCACCCCGTGGCGCGATCGGGTCAGGGGGATCGTGCAGGCCTGGTACCCGGGCGCCGAGGGCGGCACGGCACTCGCCCGCGTGCTGTTCGGCGACGTCGACCCGGGTGGTCGCCTGCCGGCCACCTTCCCGCAGCGCGAGGAGGACAAGCCACTCGACGGCAACCCGCGCCAGTACCCGGGCGTCGCCGAGAACGCCGAGTACTCCGAGGGCGTGTTCGTGGGCTATCGCCACTACGACGAGAACGGGCTGACACCCGCCTTCCCCTTCGGCCACGGGCTCTCGTACACGACCTTCGCCTACCGCGGCCTGCGGGTGGAGCCCGGGGCGGGCGGGGGCGCGGTCGTGCACGCCACCGTCGAGAACACCGGCACGCGGCCGGGGGTCGAGACGCCCCAGCTCTACCTCGGCCTCCCCGAGCCGCGAGCCGACGTGCCGCAGCCACCGCGGGCGCTCAAGGACTTCACCAAGGTCGCTCTCGCTCCCGGCCAGTCACGGCGGGTGCGCTTCTCCCTCGACGAACGCGCCTTCTCCTACTACGACACGGGTGCGGCCGGCTGGCGCGTAGCCCCGGGCTGCTACGCGGTGATGGTCGGCCGCTCCTCCCGCGACCTGCCGCTGACGGGCTCGTTGGCACGCGGCGGCGCGTCCTGCTCCCGGGCACCATCCGGATCGCCCCTCGGGCCCGGGGCTGCCTGCCGCGGGCGGGCGTTCACGCTGCGCCTGCCCGACCCGCGCGGGCGAGAGCGTCTCGTGTCCGGGCGCGTGACGGTCAACGGCGGCCGGGTGAGCGTGCGCAGGCGGAGAGGGCGCTTCTTCGCCCGCATCGACCTCCGCGGTCTGCCGAACAGGCGGGCGCTCGTGCGGATCGTGGCGCGTACCTCGCGCGGGCGCACCATCCGGCGCGTCCGCAGCTTCCGCCCGTGCACGCGACGCTGCGTCCGCGCCGCGACGGTTCGCCTGCCAGACCCGCGCGGAGCGGAGCGGCTCGTGTCAGGACGGGTGACCGTGAACGGCCGGCGCGTGAGGGCGACCCTGCGCCGCGGAGTGTTGCGAGCCCGGATCGACCTGCGCCGCGTTCCCGCGGGCCGGGCGCGCGTGCGGATCGTGGCGCGGACCACAAGGGGGCGGACGCTGCGCGCGACGCGCTCGTTCGTGGCCTGCGGCCGGTCCCGGGTGCCCGGCTAGACCTTCTAGAACCTCAGAACCGCGGCGATCCCCCCGTGGCGCTCCAGATCGTCGTGGTGGTGCGGAACCATCACCTCGGCCGACTGCTCGAGGGCGAGCTCGACCGCGCTCTCGATCACGTCGTCCCGGCGCTGGAGCTCGCCGCCGTCGACCGGACAGGCATCGACCTCCGCCGGCCCGACCCAGCCACAGCTCTGGCAGACCACCCCGGGCGTCGCGAGGCCCTCCGAGAACAGGAGGATCTCGACCCGCCGCTCGTTGAGGACGCCCAGGACGTCCTCGAGGCCGGCCGTGCCGCGCCCGCCGGTGCCGAGCCCCTGCTCCACGCGGTCGAGGGCCTCGCGCTCGCGCCGGCGCTCGTCCTCCTCGAAGAGCGGCGCCGCGGCGCTGTGCACCGCGTCGACCGAGGCGTTCTCCACGTCGACCTCGATGTGGCCGGCCAGGCGCTGCTGGAGGTAGGAATGAAGCTCGGGCTCCACTGCCGCGTACACCTCGCGTGGCGCGCCGATCAGCAGCCGGTCCATCTGCACCCGCTTCGTGAGCCCGAACAGCACCGCCGTCACCTGCTTGAAGTGGTCCCTGGTCTCCTTGTCGGCGGCGCGGTCGTTGCGGGCCCCTGACCCGCCGCCGGCCTGGTCGAGCGGCGCCTCGACCTCGGCGCGGAAGCTCGGCACCTCCTCGAGACGGTCGCGTGATCCGAGCAGCAGGCGTCCGGTCTTGGCGTTCACGAGCAGCACCGCCCAGGTGCCCTCGGTGAGCTGATCGGCGAGCGGCTCGACGAGCGGGGAGTCGTCGATGGCGATCGTCGACTGCACCGGACGCGGCAGGTGGATCACCTCGAACAGCTCGGCCGTGCCGCACACGAAGACGGCCATGCCGCGGGCGCCCGCTGCCTCGAATCCGTCGCCCTCGAAGTAGGAGCGCAGCTCGCCGAGGTCCGCGCGCAACGCCGCCAGGCCGTCGCGGCTCAGTCCCTCCTCGGCATCGACCTGCCGGCCGGCGTCGTCGAGCAGTGAATGGGCCTGGGTGATGCGGGCCTGCGGAGTGGCGAACTCGCTCGGGTCGAGATCGAGGAAGACGCTGATCACCCGGGCGCCCTCGGGGCGCAGCTCGGCCAGGCGGCGGAGGCTCTCGCGGGTCAGCTCGGTGGTCTGCACGGGGGAAGGCTCCTTGGGGTAGCGGGATCGAGGTGCCTCACGGGCGGGTCCACCAGAGGCGCCTCACGGCGGGGACAGTATTAGGGGTCAGGTCGAGCGCTTGCCCACGCCCGTGAGCAGCTCCCCGACCCGGAGCGGGCCCCCGGCCCCGGGCGCCAGGGGCGGCGTGTCGGCGCCGGCCGAGTCGCGCAACCCCGACAGCAGGTCGAGCAGAGCCTCGCCGGAGCTGCGCTGCGGGCGCCAGCCGAGCTCCTCCTGGGCGCGCGTCGTGTCCAGCAGCGGGACGCTCATGGCCATGTCGAGCCAGCCGGGCGGCGAGGGCTGGAGGCGCAGCTTCCACGACAGCGAGGCGGCGGCGCGCACGAGCCCCTTCGGAGCGGGCACGGGCCGGGCACCGAGCAGGCGCCCCAGCTCCGGCGGGTCGAGAATGGGCTCGGCGGCCAGGTTGAAGGCTCCGCGCGCGTCGCCCGTGATTGCGAGCCGGAAGGCCTCGCCCACATCGAGCGAGTGCACGGCCTGGAAGCGCAGGCCCGGGATGTCCGGCACGACGGGGATGAGACCCGGGCGCACGAGGGGGCTCGGCAGGAACGGGCCGGCGAACAGGCGGCGCACGCCGGAGGCAGCCTCGCGCTTGAACACGAGCCCCGGGCGCATGCGGACCACTCGCACCTTCGGGTTCTCGGCCTCGAAGCGGTCGAGCAGGCGCTCGACCTCCGACTTGTGGCGCGAGTAGAAGGAGGTCGCGATGCCACCGGTCGGCCAGGACTCGTCGACACGGCGGTCCTTCGGCCCCGGCGAGTAGGCCCCCACCGACGACGCATAGGCGAGCGTCGGGACGCCGGCCTCGACGACGTTGCGGAAGACGCGCTCGCTGCCCGTTACGTTGGTGGCTCGCAGCACCGCGCCGTCACGGGAGGGCTGGATCAGCCACGCGAGCAGGATCACCGCGTCGAGGCCGCGGATGTAGGGCGTCACGTCAGTGCGGCTGATGTCGGCGCCCACCCAGGTCGTCTTCGGCGCCGTCTGGGAGGGACGGCGACGGGCGATGCCGACGATCGACTCCACCGCGGGCTCCTGCGCGAGCGCCTGAAGCACGGAGGTGCCCATGTTTCCCGTCGCTCCGATCACCGCCACGCGCATGTCCGAGGCCTACCCAGAGATGCGCCCGCGGCAAACAGGCCAACCCTCCAAACGGCTGGTCGTCACCGTTTCGGTCATCTCCCCCGGGGGTACCAGACGAGGCCCTGCCATTCACAGAGGAGAAACGCCAAGCGCATGCCCAACCCGACCGAGATCCAGAAGTTCCTGAAGGGTGTCCACTACCCCGCGAGCAAGGAGGATCTCGTGTCCGCGGCGGAGGAGAACGACGCGCCGGAGGAGGTCATCGACGCCCTCCAGGACCTGAACGAGGATGAGTTCGACGGGCCGGCCGCCGTGCAGCAGGCCGCGAGCTGATCGCGGCCGTTTGACCTTCATCGCCGAAGGCACGCGCGCGATCGCCGCTCGGGCGGAGGCGGAGCTCGGCGCGCTGGTCGCGGTGTCCTCCCCCTCGGGCGACGTGCGCGGTGCCGAGGAGGCGCTGGCCGTCGCCCGTGCCCTCCTGCCGCCGCAGGCAGAGGTCGAGCGCATTCCCTGCTCGTCGCCCGGCTTCGCGCCCGATCTGCTCGCCACCGTGCGCGGGACCGGCGGCCTGCGCCTCGTGCTCCTCGGGCACGTCGACACGGTTGTCACCCACGATGCGCACCGCTCGGTCGAGCCGGACGGGGAGCGCCTCTACGGATCCGGGACGGTGGACATGAAGGGCGGCGTGGTGATGGCGATCGGCGTGCTGCGCGCCCTCGTCGAGGTGCCGGCGAGCTTCGCCGAGGTGGGGCTCCTGCTCGTGACCGACGAGGAGTGGCGCACCGAGCCCTTCGCGCACGCGGAGCGCTTCAGCGGCTTCGACGGCTGCCTCTCATTCGAGGCGGGCGAGCGCACACGCGACGGCGAGGAGGGGGTCGTGGTGCGCCGGAAGGCCGCGGGAACCCTGCGGGTGGAGGCCCGCGGACGCGCCGCCCACTCCGGCTCGGCGCCCGACGACGGCCGTAACGCGCTGCTGGCCCTCGGCGCCGCCGCGGAGCGGGTGGCCGCCCATCACGATCCGGGCGGACCCGACCGCCTGAGCGTCGTTCCCACGATCCTGCGCTCCGGGGACGCCTTCAACGTCGTCCCGGCCGCAGGCGAGCTGTTTTGCGACCTGCGCGCCGACCGGCTCGCGGCCTTCGCGCCGGTGCTCGACGCCGTGCCCCGCGAGGTGGGCGGCGCGACTCTCGAGGCCCGGCTCGTGCGCGAGTGGCCCGGCATGGACGCCGCCGCCGAAACCGCACCGCTGCTGCTCGCGGCGGGCGAGCGCCTTGGTCGCCCCGTCGTGCCAGTGCACCGTGGGGGGGCGAGCGATGCAAGCCACCTGGCGGCAGTCGTACCGGTCACGGTCGACGGCCTCGGCCCGCGCGGCGGCGGGGCGCACACGCCGGAGGAGTTCGTGCGCGCGGATTCGCTCGCCTCCCGCGCGGAGGTGGCGCTCGCCGTGGCGGCGGCGCTGCTCGGCGTCGACCAGGGCGCCCGCTGACGAGGTCGAGGCTCAGCGCCCAGGGCGGCCGACTACGGCGAGCTCGGCGCCTAACGACCTGGCGCTACAGCGCCTCAGCTGTCGCGGCATCGCGCTCGAGCCGCTCCGCCAGCCGGCGCATGCCCTTCCTGCGCGCGGCGGCGGCAGCCGCCCGGTGGTCGGTCGGACCGTCGGGAGGGCGCGCCACCTTCACGCGCCGCAGCGTCGCGATGTTCTTGAACGTGGCGAGCTGCTCGCTCTGGCCGTGGAGGGCCGCGCGCACCGATGGACGCTCGCGCAGGCAGCCGGCGATGGCCGCCTCGAGCGTTCCGTGGCGGCGCAGCAGGTCGGCGGCCGTCTTCTCCCCGATGCCCTTCGCGCCGGGTAGGCCATCCGACGGGTCCCCGCGCAGGGCGATGAAGTCCGGCACGGCACTCGGCGGGATGCCGTAGCGGCGCTCGACCTCCTCGGGCGTGACCACGTCCGGGCCATCACCACCCGAACCGGTTCGCATGTAGAGGATCGTGGTGCGGGCGGTGGCCGCCTGATAGAGGTCACGGTCACCCGTGAAGATGAGCGCCCGCCCGCCGGCCTCCTCCTCGACCAGTGCGAACGACAGCAGCAGGTCGTCGGCCTCGAGCGTGCGTGAGGTGGCGGCCTGCCACCCGAACGCCCCGAAGAAGCGGGGGGCGGCGGAGAACTGCCGGCGCAGCTCGTCCGGCATCGGCGGGCGGTCGGCGTGGTAGGGCGCGTAGCTCTTGACGCGGTAGGTGGCGGACTCCTGCCCGATGCACAGCACCACGGCGCGGGGCGAGTGACGCTCGACCACCTGCAGGATCAGATTCGCCGTGCCGAGCAGCGCGTTGACCGGGTGATCGGCCGAGTCGGTGATGGTCTTGGGGAGCGCGAAGAAGGCGCGGTAGAGGGCCGACGGGGCGTCGACCACCAGCAGCGGAGCGGAGTCGCCCACGAAGGCTCAGCCCGCCAGCGGGGTGCTGCCGATGTCAGCGCGCAGCTTCTCCAGGGACTCGTACACTGCCACCGCACCCGCGTCGCGCAGCTCCGCCTCGGAGAAGCCGCCGGTCAGCAGCGCCACCGTCTCGATGCCGGCCTTCTTGGCGGCCTCGATGTCCCAGATCGTGTCACCGACGAGCACGGCCTCGCGCGTGCCCGCCTTCTCGAGCGCGGCCTCGATCAGGTCGGGATCCGGCTTGGTGGCCTCCACGTCGGCGGAGCTCGTCCAATCGTCGGCGAGGTCGCGAGCGTCGAGCTGGTCGAGGTAGTGGTCGAGCTCGTGTGAGGCCGCCGAGCTGGCCAGGACGACCGCCTGCCCACGGTCCTTGAGATCGACGATCAGCTCGCGCGCCCCGGGAAACGGCGCCGTCTCCTCGATGAGGATCGAGTAGTGGGCCGAGTGGGCGGCGCTGACCTCGTCACCATGCTCCTCGGCCACCTCCTTGCCCGCCACGTACTCGACGAACTGGTCACCCCCGATGCCGATGTGCCGGTGGAGCCACCACATCGGCACGAACACCTCGGCCTGGCGGAACGCCCGGTACCAGGCGATCGCGTGGTGGTAGTTGGTGTCCACGAGCGTGCCGTCGATGTCGAGAATGGCGGCGGGCGGCACGAGGACGGTGCTACCGCGCGTCTCCCAGCGTCAAACCCCCCGGGGCCGCCGGGGTAGCCGCGCTAATCTCGCACGGCACCGTCGGGCGAGGAGAACAAGCCGTATGTCAGCACTGCCAACCGCATGCGTGATCGGGGCCGGCTCATCCGGCATCGCCGCCGCCAAGGGCCTGCAGGACCGCAGCATCCCGTTCGAGGTACTCGAGAAGTCCGACCGCGTCGGCGGCAACTGGGCGTTCGAGAACCCCAACGGCATGTCGGCGGCCTACCGCTCGCTGCACATCAACACCTCGCGCGAGCGGATGGAGTACGCGGACTTCCCGATGCCGAAGTCGTATCCCGACTTCCCGAAGCACACGCACATCGCGGAGTACTTCAACAACTACGTCGACCGCTTCGGGCTCCGTGAGCACATCGACTTCAACACGTCGGTCGAGCGAGCGGAGAGGCGAGGCGACGGCGTCTGGGAGATCACGCTCGAGGGCGGCGAGAAGCGCCTCTACGACGTCCTGCTCGTGGCCAACGGCCACCACTGGGACCCACGCTGGCCGGAGCCGCCCTTCCCCGGCGAGTTCGACGGCGTGCAGATGCACGCACACTCCTACATCGACGCCGGCGACTTCGCCGGCAAGAACGTGGTCGTGCTCGGCATGGGCAACAGCGCCATGGACATCGCGGTGGAGTCGAGCTTCGTGGCCAACGAGACCTTCCTGGCCGCCCGCCGCGGGGCACACATCCTGCCCAAGTACATCTTCGGCAAGCCCGCCGACCAGATCGGCGGCTCTCCCAAGATCCCGTTCGAGGTCCGGCGCAAGATCTTCCAGGGGCTGCTGAGGGCATACCAGGGCGACCTCGAGCGCTTCGGGCTCCCGAAGCCCGACCACCGCTTCGGGGACGCCCACCCGACGATCTCGAGCGACATCCTCAGCCGCATCCAGCACGGCGAGATCACGCCCAAGACCAACATCGCCAAGCTCGAGGGCGACAGCGTGCGCTTCGCGGACGGGAGCGTCGAGAAGGCCGACTTCGTCGTGTACTGCACGGGCTACAAGGTCAGCTTCCCGTTCTTCGACGAGAGCTTCGTCTCGGCGCCCGACAACGACCTTCCGCTGTTCAAGCGCCTGCGCAAGCCCGACATGGACAACCTCTTCTTCATCGGCCTGTTCCAGCCGCTCGGAGCGATCATGCCCGCGGCCGAGCGGCAGGGCGTGTGGGTGGCGGAGCACCTGTGCGGGCGGTACGCGTTCCCCTCCGAGGCCGAGATGCGGGCCGACATGGAGCGCGAGCGGGCGAAGATGTTCAAGCGCTACGTGGCCTCGAAGCGCCACACCATGCAGGTCGACTACGACGACTTCATGCTGGAGATGGAGCGCGAGATGGAGCGCGGCCGAGCGCGCGCTGAAGCCCACGGCGGGCGCCTGCCGGTGCCTGCGCGGGCGCGGGTGGGCGAGCCCGTGGCCGCGTAGCGTCGAGCGAGCGAGCGGCCCGCTCAGACGGCGACTTCCGGCCCCGGAGGGGCGAATCTCAATCCGTTGAGCGCTTTCCGACCCCATGGGGTAGGAGATTGCGCAATCGTTCACGCGGCCGGTGCTGAGCCATGGCCACCGCGGCCGGCTTCGCTCACTCCGCTTCATCCACGGCGAGGTGCGCTGGGGTCGGAGCAGGTGGTGGACGCGCTGCGAAGCGTGACCGGACGCCTGACGACAGACCGCCTCAGCTCGCCAGCGCCAGCCCCTCAACGGCCTCGACCGGCTCGACCGCCCACGACTCGTGTTCGGTGATCAGGTCGAGCACCGCCTTCTCCATCGGCCCGTGTATCGAGGCGACGTCGCCCGCCCCGCCGGTTTCGGTGAGCGCCCCGCTGACCGTCAGCCCGGCGTTGAAGCGGTCGAACACGCGCGGATCGATGTAGCTCGTGCGGGCCACGGCGGGGGTGTTGCCGAGGTAGTGCGAGACCTCCTTCACCGCGCGCGTGATCGCCCGCTTGCGCGTGCTCGCGGAGCCCTTGGCCGCCGGCGCCGACACGGCGAGGGCCTGGGCCGCGAGCAGGGTGGCGTTCCAGGTGCGGAAGTCCTTGGCGGAGAAGTCGCCGCCGGCGGCCTCCTTGAGGTACTCGTTGATGTCGGCCGACTTGAGGTCCACCCACTGCCGGCCTCGCTTATAGGCCAGTAGCTCGGGGTTGCCGCCCCGCCGGCGCTTCAGGCGGCCGATGATGTCGTACACCTCGGGGTCGACCACCGTCTGGATCCGGCGCTTGCCGCTCTTGGCGATGTAGTCGAACTCGATAGCCCCGTCCTCCAGCCTCACGTGCTTCTTGTGCATGGTTGCCAGGCCGTAGGTCTCGTTCTCGGCGGCGTAGCTCTCACCTCCGACCCGGAAGAAGCCACGGTCGAGGAGGCGCACCGCGCAGGCGAGCACCCGCTCGCGGGCCAACGTCCGTGACGCGGTCTGATCAGGGCCCACGTCCAGGTGTTCGTCCACCCGAGCCCGCATCGCCGGCAACGCCCGGGCGAAGGCGACCATGTCGTCGAACTTCGCCTGGTCGCGCCGTTCGCGCCACTGCTGGTGGTAGAGGTACTGCTTGCGGCCCTTGGCGTCCATCCCCGTGGCCTGGATGTGGCCCATCGGATAGGGGGAGATCCACACGTCCTTCCAGGCCGGCGGGATCACGAGCTCGGCGATGCGCGCAAGCACCTCGGGATCGGTGACCGGAACGCCGCTCTCCTCGAAGTACTCGAGCTCGTCGCCGTGCTTCTCCCGTCGAATGCCGGGCGAGGACACGTCGACTCTTCTCAGCCGGGCCACGCGCGCGCCCTATCCGCTCGCGGCGGGCGCGACCAGAGCAAGCAGGCCGTCCAGGATCTTCTCGCTCGCGCCGCCGAGGGCGCGCGAGCGCATGGCCATGTCCAGGGTGGCGGAGAGACCGTCGGGGCCCACGTCGGGAAACGCCACGGACCCGCCCGCCTCGCGGATGATCAGCTGCGCGGCCGCGACGTCGACCGAGCGGGCGGGGCGGAGGCTCACCATGCCGTCGAGGCGGCCGCCCGCCACCGCGCACATCGTCAGCGCGATCGAGCCCAAGGCGCGCAGGCGCGACGCGCCCGTCTCGGCCAGGAGCGGCGCGGCGGCGGCCACGAGGCTCGGATGGGCGGACTCGATCCCGAGCATCTCGAGCCGCGCGCCCGGGTCGAGCGCCGGTAGCCGCTTCCCGTCGAGGTGGGCACCCTCGCCCTTCGTAGCCCACCATTCCTCCCCGGAGACGAGGTCCAGCACGTAGCCGAAGGCCACATCGACCATGGTGGGACCGCCGGCCACGGCGATCGACACGCAGTAGAAGGGCACGTGACGCTTGGCGTTGAGCGAACCGTCGATCGGGTCGATGACCACCGTCACCGGCCCACCGCCGCGGATCGCGACCGCACCGCGCTCCTCGGACACGGCGGTCAACGGCTCGCCGAGGGCCTCGAGCTCGGTGAAGATGGCGTCCTCGGCCGCGCGGTCGATCACGAGCGTCATGTCGCCGCCCTCGCCGCGGCCGGTCTGGGTGGCCCTGTCGGCGGTCAGCGGATGACGGTCGAGAGCCGCCTGAACCCCCTCGGAGGCGCGCCGGCAGACGCCCAGCCAGTCCGCTCGTAGCGCGGAAAAGTCGCTGTCGGAGGCCGGCATGGGCGGCGTATCCTAGGTGGGTGCCCAACGCCATCGACGGCCTCGACCAGGCTCAGGCTCGAGCCGTCACCCATCGGGGCGGCCCGCTGCTTGTGCTCGGGGCGCCGGGGACGGGCAAGACCGAGGTGGTGGTGCGGCGCCTGCGGTGGCTCGTGGAGCAGGGCACACGACCCGACGGCGTGATCGCCGTGGCCCGTTCGCCGCGCGTGGCCGCGGGCATCCGGGCCGACCTCGAGGCGGCGATCACGGAGCCCTACGAGGACCTGTGGGTGTTCACCCCGGAGGGCCTGGGTGAGCGGCTCCTGCGGGAGCACGCCGTCGAGGCGGGGCTCGACGCGACGGTCGCCATCGTGACTCGCGCCGACCGGCTGGCGCTGCTCCTCGACCGCATCGACGACCTGACGCTGCGCCGCCACGAGATCCGCGGCTCCCCCGGACCGGTGCTGGCCGGTGTGATCGGGCGGATCGACCGCCTGAAGGCAGCCGGGATCGCCCCCGACCGGTTTGCGGGCTACGCGGGCGAGCTCGCGGCCGCGGCGGCGGCCGGCGGTGATGCCGATCGGGTGCGCGCCGACCGCGAGCTCGAGTTCGCCGGCCTCTACGCCGATCACGAGCGCCTGCTTGCCGCCGCCGGCGTGCTCGACTCGGGAGAGCTGGTGCTGCGGGCCTCGCGGCTCCTGCACGAGCGACCGCACGTGCGCCGCGAGCTGGCCGAGCGCTTCGGACACGTGCTGCTGGACGAGTGGGACACGCTGCCGTTCGCGGCCGGCGTGCTCGTCCGATTGCTGGCCACAGATCGCGGCCAGCTGACGGCCGCGTCCGATGTGCCCGCGGGCGCCGCGGATCCCGCCGCGGCCTTCAGGCACGAGTTCCCGAACGGCACGGTCGTGCGCCTGACCAGGAGCCACCGCTCGCCGCGCGCGATCATGGAGGCCGCGGCAGCCGTGGTGGCGCCGGCGGCGCGCAACGGCGAGGTCGCACCGGCCGGGCCGCCGCCGCGCAACGGCGAGGTCGCACCGGCCGAGCGCAACGGCGCCCAGGACGGCGTGCCACGGCGCCCGCCGCCCTCCAACCGTGGGCGCGTCCGGTTCTGGCGCTGCACCACGGGCCGTGCCCAGGCGCAGGCCGTGGCCGGCGAGATCGATCGCCTGTTGACCGGCGGCGGCGTCGCGCCCAGCCGCATCGGCCTCGTCATGCACTCGCTCGAGGAGCACGGACCCGAGCTTTCCCAGGCGCTCGAGGAGCGCGCCGTCCCCTTCCGGGCCGTGGGCGGTACGGCCCTCTTCCGGCGCGCCGAGGTGCGCGACGTGCTGGCCTGGCTGCGCCTTCTGGCCGACCCGGGCGACGCGCGCGCCGTCGTACGCGCCCTCTCCCGGCCGCCGATCGAGCTGCGCTCGGTGGACCTCGCCCGGCTGACCCAGCACGCGCGGCGGCGCAAGCTCGACATGGTGGCCGGGGTGGCCGCGGCCTGCCACGGGCCGCAGCTCTCTCCCGAGGGACGGGAGCGGGCCGAGGCCTTCCTCAAGCTCCATCGGTCCGCGTCGTCGGCCTTCGACGACCTGCCGCCCGACGCCTTCGTCCACCGGCTGGTCGAGCGCATCGGCGTGCGCCGGCGCCAGCTCTTCGTCGCCCAGCCGGAGGCCGTCGAGCGGCTGCGGGCATTGGCCCGGCTCGGCGACCTCGCGACCTCCTACACGCGTCGCGAGCCCGAGGCGAGCGCGCGCGACTTCGCCCGCTACGCCGCTGCGGTAGCGGAGGCCGGCCTGTCGGAGGACGACCTGGTCGCCGAGGACCTCGGCGAGACGGTGCGAATCGCGCCAATGGACGCCGTCCGCGGGCTCGAGTTTGACTGGGTGTTCGTGCTCGGCCTCGAGGCGCGGCCGCCGGCGGAGGGCCGAAGCGGCGGAGACGTGCCGCCCGAGCTGCGCCGCGGAGAGCATGCGGCCACCTCGGACCCCGCGCGGACAGCTCTGCGCCTGGCCATGACCCGCGCCCGCCGTGGGTTGGTCCTCTCGTGGGCGGCCACCTCCCCCGCCGGACGGCCCTCGTCCGCTCTCGAGACGGCGAAAACGGCCCTGGGTGCCGACGAGGAGCTCTTCGAGGAGCAGCTCTTCGGCCCAGGCGAAGGCCTCCACTCGACCTTCCGGCTGCTGCGCGACGACGTGCTCGACACGGTCTCGCGCGTGGGCGGCCGCCTTGGCGAGATGCGCCTCGACACCTACATGGACGTGTCCGAGGCCGTGGCCCGCCACCTCGAGCTGATCAAGGTGGCGGCGCTGATCGATCGCACGCGCCGCGGCGAAAGCGTCGACCAGGCGCTCGCCGAGGTGAACGAGCTGCTCCTGCAGGACGCGAGCCCGGCCCAGCGAGAGCTGTTCGAGGCCTCCGCGCTCGACGGCTACCTGCGCGACACCGAGCGCGACGAGCGCCGCCGGGTGGCCGCCCTCAGTGATCGCTCCGAGCCCTCGCTCGAGAGCTTCATCCCCCGGCGCGGGGACGGGCTGATGCTGTCGGCCTCCGACATCGAGACCTACCGCCTCTGCCCGCTCAAGTACAAGTTCGCGCGCGTCTTCCGGATCCCCCAGGAGCCGACGATCAACCAGCGCTTCGGCATCGTCGTGCACCAGGTGCTCGAGCGCTTCCACGTGCACGGCGGCGGCTCGCTCGGAACGCTGATGGAGCTGTTCGAGACCTCGTGGCGGCGCTCGGGCTTCGGCGACGCCAACGACGATCTCCAGTTCCGCGCGAAGGCCGTGACTGCTCTCGAGCGCTACTGGCAGCTCGACCGCGAGAGCGAGGGCGAGCCCGTCTCCTTCGAGCGGCCCTTCACCTTCCGCCTCGGGCGCCATCTGGTGCGCGGGCGCGTGGACCGGGTCGACCGCCTGCCGGGGGGCGGCCACGAGCTGATGGACTACAAGACGGGTGCCCCCAAGAGCGCCGACGAGCTGCGCGACGACGTGCAGCTGTCTCTCTACCAGATGGGCGCCCGCAGCTCCTGGGGCCTGGAGACCTCGGGTGGGAGCTACTACTACGTGCTCGACAACGAGCGGGTGCCGGTCTCGCACACCGAGGAGGAGCTCGAGCGGGTGCGCACGACGGTGGGGCGTGTGGCCGACGGCATCCTCGCCCAGGACTTCGAGCCCACGCCGGCGCAGCCCCTGTGCTCGTTCTGCGACTACCGCATCATCTGCCCCGCGGCTGAGACCTGATCCCGGGGCAACCCGGGACACGGCGCTGGATCGCCACCCACGAGCTCGCCGGTACTACCAGTACCGACGTCGCTCGCGTGCGTCGCCCAGCTTGGTCCCGGGCCGCCCCCGCCAGGCAGACTCAGTCGTCGTACCCGCCCGGGTGGCGCTCGTGCCACTCCCAGGCGTCGGTCACGATCTCGCGCAGGCCCTTCTCGGGCGCCCAGCCCAGGTCCGCCTTGATGCGGTCGCTCGCGGCCACCAGCCGCGCCGGATCGCCGGGCCGGCGAGGGCTCTCGACCACCGCTATCTCGCGGCCGGTGACCTCGCGCGCGACGTCGATCACCTGGCGCACCGAGTAGCCGGTACCGGTGCCGAGGTTGTAGATCAGGTGCTCGCCCGGCCGCGTCGCGTCGAGCGCCAGCCGGTGGGCCACGGCGAGGTCCTCGATGTGGATGTAGTCGCGGATCGCCGTACCGTCCTCGGTCGGATAGTCGGTGCCGAAGACGTTCACGTGGCCGGCGTGCCCGGCGGCCGCGCGCAGCACGTTCGGGATCAGGTGGGTCTCGGGCTCGTGGTGCTCACCGAGGTCCCCGCTCGCCCCGGCGACGTTGAAGTAGCGAAGGCTCACGGCGCCGATTCCGTGTGCTGTGCAGAAGGAGGCGATCATCTTGTCCACGGCCAGCTTGCTCTCGCCGTAGGGGTTGGTCGGAGTGGTGGACTCGTCCTCGCGGATGGGCACGCGGTCCGGCTGGCCGTAGGTGGCGCACGTGGAGGAGAAGACGAGCCGGCCGACCCCCGCCTCGCGCATTCCGTCGAGCAGGTTGAGCGTGCCGGTGACGTTGGTGCGCCAGTAGATCTCGGGCTGCTCCACGGACTCGCCCACGAGCGCGAGGGCGGCGAAGTGCAGCACCCCGTCGAAGCCCTCGGCCACGACGGCGGCCGTGCCCTCGCGGTCGAGCAGGTCCACCTCCGCGTGCTTGGCCGCCGTGGGCAGCGCCTGGCGGTGGCCGCGCGAGAGATCGTCCAGCACGGTGAGCTCGTGCCCCGCCTCGAGCAGCTGGCGGGCAACCACGCTTCCCACGTAGCCGGCGCCCCCGGTGAGCAGCAGCTTCATGGGATTACGGACCCTCGTCCGGACCGCGCTGGCGCAGGAAGCGCTGGAAGTCCCGAGCGATGGCGTCGGCGGAGGGGATGTACGGCGTGGGCTCCTCGTCATCCTCGTCCATCGACTCCTCGAGCTGCTCGACGAAGGCGCGCACCTCGGGGTCGCTCGACACGGCGGCGCTGACCTGACGCTCGTAGTCCCCCGTGGCCTCCTCGAGGTCGGTGGCGTCCACCACCACGCTCGCCAGGCCCTCGAAGCGGCGCAGGAGCGCGAGCGCGGCCTTGGGGTTGGGTGCCGCGGCGATGTAGTGGGGAACCGCGGCCCACAGGCTGGCCGAGGGCAGGTTCGCGCGCGCGCACGCGTCGTGGAGCACGCCGACGATGCCCGTGGGTCCCTCATAGTTCGAGCGCCGGAAGCCGAGGCGCTCGATCAGCGACTCGTCGGACGCGAGGCCCGTGATCCCGACCGGGCGCGTGTGCGGCACGTCGGCGAGCAGCGCGCCGAGCGTCACCACCATGCGCACGTTCAGCTCGCGAGCCACCTCGACGACGGCCTCGGAGAAGCCGCGCCAGCGCAGCGAGGGCTCGGTGCCCTGCATGAGCACGAGGTCGCGCTCGGCGCCGGGAATGTGCGCGGCGTGAAAGGTGTTCGAGGGCCACTCGACCACTCGCGTGCGCCCTTCCGAGAGCTTGATGTTCGGGCGCACCGCGGTGAAGTCGTAGAACTCCTCGGGGTCGATCCGGGCGATCGGGGTGGCGTCGAACGAGTCGACCAGGAAGCCGACAGCCGCCGACGCCGCCTGCCCGGCGTCGTTCCAGCCGGTGAAGGCACAGGCCAGCACGGGGTCGCGCAACTCGGGGCGCTCGCTCCACACGATCGGGTCCACTCGTTCACCGTACCGAAGGCGCGCCGGTGCTCGATCGGTAAGGATGCGCGTCATGGGACGCTTGCACGACCTCGACCTGACTTTGAAGTTCGACAAGAAGGAGGAGGCCGAGCGGCTGGAGGCCGCGCAACGGCGCCTGCTTGAGCTGCGCCTGGTGCTCGGCGGATTGGTGCGCGGCGAACAGATCGGCCCACCGGTGTGTGTCCTGTTCGAGGGCTGGGACGCCTCGGGCAAGGGGGGCGTGATCAAGCGCCTCGTGTTCGGTCTCGATCCCCGGCATGTGCGAGTGGCGCAATTCGCGGCGCCCACCTACGACGAGAAGCGCCATCACTTCCTGTGGCGCTTCGGCCCGGCGTTGCCGGGGTGGGGCGGGATGGCGGTGCTGGATCGGTCCTGGTACGGGCGCGTGCTGGTCGAGCGGGTGGAGGGCTTCGCGGACAAGGGTCAGTGGACGCGGGCCTACGACGAGATCAACGGGTTCGAGCGGACGCTCGCGGCCGAGGGCATGATCCTGATCAAGTTCTGGCTGCACGTGTCGTCGAAGGAGCAGTTGAAGCGCTTCCAGCGGAGGCAGAACGATCCGCTCAAGGCGTGGAAGCTCACCGAGGAGGACTGGCGCAACCGGAAGAAGCGGCGCGCGTACGTGAAGGCGGTCGACGACATGCTCGAGCGCACGAGCACCGAGCACGCTCCGTGGCACCTGGTCGAGGGTGACTCCAAGCGCCACGCGCGGGTGAAGGTGGTGGAGACGGTGAACGCGGAGATCGAGGCCGGGATGCGGGAGCGCGGGTTTGAGCCGCCGCCGGTGGGGGCGCTGGGGGACGCGTAGCGCGTGCCGCGTGGGAGATGATCCGTGCGCATGCGAGTCCGCCCGACACATCGAGAGGACTTGCCGGCCGTGACCGCGCTGCTCGAGATCCTCGGCCGGCCGGCCGTCGCGGCTGAGCGAGAGGGGTGCTTCCAGGACGTCTACGAGGAGCAGCTCGGCGACCCGAGCACCCACCACCTGGTAGCCGAGAGCGACGGCGAGCTCGTCGGCTTCTGCTCGCTCCACTTCCGCAGCCGGCTCAACCAGACGCAGCTCGAGGCGTGGATACCGGACCTCGTCGTCGCACCCGCCGCCCGCAGGCAGGGCGTTGCGCAGGCGCTGCTCGAGGCGGCAGTGTCGGCGGCGCGCGACCGACACTGCCACCAACTGACGCTCGAGTCCGGCTACGCCCGCCGCGACGCCCACCGGCTGTACGAGCGCTTCGGCATGACCGACGCGGGCAAGCAATTCGGAATGCGGCTGGGCGGGGGACTGACGTCGAGCGCTGCCATCGGCACGGGGCTGGGCCGGCGCGGACCGACCTCCGGCCAGACGGAGACGCCTGATCCGTAGGATCACGCGTCGGAGCATGGCTGCCAACCCGTCGCTGAAGCTGCACGTCCTCCCCCCCTCGCATCCCTGCATGACGGCGGAGGCGGCCTTGCGCCGCAAGGGCCTCGAGTACGAACGGGTCGTGCTCACGGCCGGCCCCCACACCGAGGAGATGGAGCGCCTCTACGGAGCGGGCAACACCACCGTGCCCGGCCTGCTGCTCGACGGCGAGCCGGTGCACGGGTCCCGGCCCATCCTCGAGCGGCTCGAGCAGCTCGCGCCCGACCCGCCGCTCTACCCCGACCCGATCGCGGACGCAGTCCGCGAGGCGGAGCACTGGGGCGACTCCGAGCTGCAGGACCTCGGACGGCGGCTGCCGTGGGGTGCACTGCACTTTCGGCCCGAGGCGATGAGTAGCTTCGGCGGCGGGACCGGGGCGCTCGACGCGGAGGGCACGGACTTCGCGATCGGCTACGTGCGCGCGTCGTGGAAGTACCACGGCATCTCCGCGAAGCGGCTGGCCGAGGACCTCCAGGGACTGCCCGCCAAGATCGACCACGTGGACGCGCTCGCCGGCGACGATGTCATCGGGAGCGAGACGCCGACCGCCGCCGACCTGCAGATCGGGGCCACGCTGCGCGTCCTGCTGACGGTCGCGGACCTGCGGCCGCTGATCGAGGGACGGCCGGCGGAGCGGGTGGCGCGCCGGTGGTTCCCCGATTACGCCGGCGAAGTACCGGCGGGGGCGTTCCCCGCCGGTTGGGTTCCGCAGCGGACGTGAGGGCGTTCGCTCAACGCGGATCGGCCCGGTACGCCACTGCCCGGTGCCGGACAGTGGCGACGGGCACAGTCCGCTCGCCGTCCGAGAGCTGGTAGATCACGCGGTAGCTTCCCACGCGGAGCGATCGCAGCCCACTGAGCCGGCCGCGCAGCTCATGCCCCGCTCCGGGCTCACGTTCCAGCAGCGCGAGCGCATCCTCGACCGCATCGATCAACGGCCAGTCCAGCGCGAGGAGCTCAGTCCGGGCCCGGCGCGCCAGCACGACGCGCGCCACCGTTCAGCGGGCGCGACGGAGCGCGGCGAGCTCATCCCGCAGCTCGTCGAGCGTGACCGTCTCTTCCCGGCCCAGCTCAGCGAGACCTGCCTCGATGGCGGTGAGGGCGTCAGGGTCCGAGAGCAGCTCCGCCGTCTCCTCGAGCGCCTCGTACTCGTCGATCGGGACCAGGACGGCAGCAGGCCGGCCGTTGCGGGTGACGAGCACGTGATCGCGCCGGTCGGCCACATCGCTCAGCAGCTCGCCGAGATTGCTGCGGAACTCCCTGACCGGCACGATCTTGGCCACGCTCGCAAGTATACGGGATTGCGTACGCAGCTTGGGTAGGTTTGCGCCTATCGTTTCTGAAGCGCTTCGACGAGCGGCGCTCCCTACCCGAACCGATCTCGAACCGCTCGAGCAACCTCCTGCGGCGCGTCCTCCTGGAGGTAGTGCTTGGCATTCGGCAGCTCGACCACGACGTTGTCCGAGAAGGTGGCGCGCATCCGGGGCAGCAGCTTCTTCGCGGGAAAGGCGATGTCGCGCATCGGCCACGTGATCAGGGTTCGCTTGCCGCCCAGCTCGCGAGGAACGCTCGTCGAAAGCTCGGCGAGCCACGGCGTCGCGTCGACGAGCTGGCGTGGGAGCTCCGCAACGCCCGCGCGTGAAGCCGGCGTCGGCTGGACCGCGCGGTAGTGATGCATCTCCGCATCGGTCAGCCTGCGGGAGGTGGCGCCGGGGATGAGCCGGTCAACGAAGAAGTTGCGCCGCAGGATCGCCGCCTGCAACGGCGGGCTCGACATCACGTGGCTGAACGTCCTCGTCCGGCGGTCGGCCGGCCAGAACCACGTGTTGCCCAGCGCGAGGCCGGCGACCCGATCGGGCTCCGCGGCGCCCACCGACGTGCCGATCGGTCCACCCCAGTCGTGGCCCATGACGATCACGTCACGCAGGTCGACCTGCCTCACGAGATCGAGCACGCATGCGGCGTGCTCCGCGGCCGTGTACCCGAACTCGGCCGGGCGGTCCGACAGGCCGAAGCCCAGGTAGTCGACGGCGACGCAGCGAAAGTCTGGGCGCAGCGACTTGATGATCTCGCGATAGAGAAAGCTCCAGGTGGGATTCCCGTGGAGCATGAGGATCGGCTGACCGCTCCCCTCGTCCACGTAGTGGATGCGCCCGGCGGAGCTCTCGAGCCATTTGGACTCGAACGGGTACAGGTCGGGTGAGGGGGTGAAGGAGATGTCGTGCATTGGCCGCATTAAATCGTGCCTGCCACAGATCGCCGTGGCGAGTGCTCGGAGGCCTCAGGGACGGGCGGCCAGCCTGGCTTCGAAGCCGTCGAGGATCCGCTCGAGGCCGTAGTCGAACTGCTCCTTGCCGGCCATCGCCTCACTGGCCTCGGCGGCGGCAGAGGTCAGCATCGGATAGCGCTCTGGGGATAGGGCGGCGATCGCCGCCCGGGCCTGGCCGCGTGCCTCCTCCACCGCGTGCTCCGGGCTGAAGGCGGCGAACCCGAAGACGTACGTGAAGAGCAGTCGAAACGCCTGCGCCGCCTCGCGCCGATCGAAACCGGCACTCTGAAGGATCCGCAGCCCCACCTCGGCGAACCGCAGCGCCTCGGGACGCAACACCGGCTGCCGTACCCGGATCTGCACGATGCTCGGATGGCCGGAGAGGTTGCTCCACGCGACCTGCATGAGCTCGTGAACCTGTTCGCGCCAGGGGCCCTCGGAGCTTGGGAGAGGCGTCTCGGTCACCGCCGCGTCCACCACGGCGTCGAGCAGATCCTGCTTGTTCCGGAAGTACCCGTAGAGCGTCATCGTGCCGACGCCGAGCTCGTCGGCCAGCCGCCGCATCGTGAGGCCCTCCAGACCGTGCCGGTCCAGGTACTGCAGCGCGGCGGCGGCAACCTGATCCCGGGACAGCCTGCCGCGCTTGGGAACCTCGTTCGGCGACCGCGGTGGCGTGGCTGACCGTCCCGGTTGTGTGTCGATCGATCTCATGGATTGTGCTCTCGAGGCTGACCGGCGCACGGAGGCACCGTACGTTGTACCGTACATCGTACGAACGGCCCCGTGAGCGTCGAAGGGAGAACATGATGTGGTCAGGAACGTACAGACAGTCGTGGGTACGACAGCCGCGATGCTCGCGATCGGCGGGGCTGCCGCGGAGGCGCTGGCCGCGGAGAGCGCGGCGGATCTCTCGGTGGTCCTCACGAGCCGCCAACCGGCCTCCTCGACGGGCATCGACTTCCGGGTCTTCTACCGCGACCCGGAAGACCCCGAGGGCAAGCCGTCCCCGATCGAGAGCCTGGTCATCGAGGGACCGGCCGGCCTGCGCTTCGACGGGGACGCCGTCCCCGCGTGTGAGGCCACCGACGAGCAGTTCAGAGCCATGGGTAGGAACGCGTGTCCCGAGACCAGCAAGGTCGGCGAGGGAACGCTCACCGCGATCACGGGGTTCGCCGCCGCCGATCCCTTCGAGGGCGACGTGACCGTCTTCAACGGTGGGGATCAGCTCATCGAGCTCGTCACGGTGAAGGGCAGCAACGCGACAGCAGGCCTCGATCGCTTGACGATCGACGGATCGACGCTCACCGGGCATCCTCCGAACACGCCGGGCGGACCGCCCGACGGCAGGACGTCCGTGCGCGAGGTGAGGTTCCACATTCCCGCGCGCGAGTCGGGGACAGGTGCCGAGCGGCGCGCCTTCGTGACCACGCCGCCGACGTGCCCGCCGGACCGCGCCTGGACGTTTCGCGGTCGCTTCGGCTTCGCCAACGGCACGGACGCGGCGGTGACCAGCACGACGCCCTGTGACGCTCGGCCGGGGCGCCCGAGCGCTCGCATATTCGTGACGCCCCGGACCGTTCGCGCCGGTCAGCGCACGCGTTTCGACGTGCGGGTGACGTCCGCAAGCGACCGTTGCCGAGGCGGGGTCGCCCTTCGACTCGGTGCCGGCCGGGCGGTCAGCAGCAGCGAGGGACGGGCGACCATCGTCACTCGGTTGTGGAAGCCCGGACTGAGGCGAGTGCGCTTCACTGCTGCCGGCTGCACCATCCGTTCCGCATCGGTGATGGTCCGGCCGCGGTCAGGCCCTCGCCAGACCACGCGAACCTAGACTCGCCGCGGGGCGGCAGGGGTCTGGTGGCCCATCCGGTCTTCAAAACCGGCAGGGCGGAGCAGCCCTCCGCTTGGATGGTTCGATTCCATCGCCGCCTCGTGCGACTGAAAATCCCGTCCTCGGCTCGGTCCAGTGGGCAGGCCAGGCGGAGCAGACGATCACCGTCGCGGCGACCGGGCCGCTTGAGTTCGACGCGCAGTCGGACGGCTCGACCGTGACGCGGCGGCCGTTCGTTCTCCGCCGTCCGAAGGGACGCACGCTCGTCTCGAACGCCCCCGAACACTTCGAGGTCCGGGGTCGTGTCGATCCGAGCGGCGCTCTCGTCGCCTTCGAGGTCTTGCAGCCGCAGTCCTAGCCGACCACGGTCGAGCGTCTCGTTGCCGCGCTGGATGCCCCGCGCGGGACAGGCGCGCTAGCGAAGGAGCTCGACCTGAACCGAACCGGCGACAAGTTCCGCAAGGCGCTCTCCGGGGCAGTCGATGCCGGGCTAATCGTCAAGCGCGACGATGGCCTATACGCCCGGCCTGACGATGACCAGGGGTGACCCCCTCGTAACCAGGTTGCCGGGCGGTTAAAGACGGCCGCGATGTCTGCTGTAGAGCGGCACAGAGCAGCGGCACGCGTTAGGGGGGCCGGTTAAGCGGCACTCGATCCGCCCAGGTCCCGGCCTAGTCTCGCTCGCGTGTCGGACGCCGGCCGGGGGCTAAGGGGACCCGCTAGGGGGCCCCGTGTCGCCCCCTCGGCGTGTACGTAGCCCCAAGCCACTTCGATGGTGCACTTCCACCGGGATCGTGGTGCCGGACTCGTAGGCCTGATCGGGCAGGCCGCTGCCAGCGAGTCCAGCGTGCCGTATGATCCCGGAGGTGAACTCGGCCTTGTACGCGTCAACCTCGGCGGCGAACGCACGAGAGTCAAGCTCGCGCTTGAGCTTGGCCCGAGCAAGCGGAACGTCGGTGGTGAACATCGCCTGGATCACTGGGCGAGATTTCATGGTGCCCTCGGGAGGGCATTAACGGGCCACGTATGCGAGGCCGGGTGGCGCGAGGCGGTTGGTCGGTTGTGTTGGTCTTTGGGCTGTCGGCGTTTGCGGCTGCGGCCGCGGTAGCGCAGCCGGCGAGCGGGCCGCGCGAGACTGTTGATCAGAGTTTCTCAACGACGCGTCCGGGTTCGCCGTCGGGTATCACCTACGCGGGCGTCTACCACGCGGCCGGCGATCCGCAGGGCAACCCGCCGTACCTACGGCGGTTGGTCTTTCACCCGCCGAGCGGGACGCGTTTTGACACGAGCGTTCCGGAGCGGTGCACCGCGACCGACGCCCAGCTTCAGGTGATGGGTCCGGATGCGTGCCCGCCGGGCAGCCGGATTGGGAGCGGAACGGCCGAAGGCCTCTTCTTTGCGCCCATCACGCACGCCTTTGTCCTTGACCACTTCCAGCACAACGCGCAGGTCCTGAACAACGCGGACGAACAGATCGTGCTGATCCAGTCGGAAGGGTTCACCGTGGTCCGCGGCCGGATCCGTGCCGACGGCTCCAGCGAGTTCAACCCACCGACGTGTTTCCCAGCGCCTCCAGCGGGCCAGCAGTGCGCCGACGATTACATCCTCCAGCTGACGTCATCCACTGTGATCCCGCCGTACACGAAGACCTCCGGGGGCAAACTCCGCAGCTACGTGACCACCCCGCCCACGTGCCCGGCCGCGGGCCACTGGCAGACAACGATCGAGCTCTCGTGGTCCGACGGGACGACCGACAGCATCGCGAGCAATCAACCCTGCACGACGAGCCGCGCCAAACCCCGCCGCCACAACGGCGTCCATCGACGGCACCGCTCGACACACCGACCTCGCCGACGCCGCTCCAGCTCACCCCAGTTCACCGGTTAACGGACAGGGCGCCTGAGGCCACTAACGAGTCTCGACTCCATACGCCGCAACACCCGGCTCGGAGTTTGAGGCAGGGGATAAAGGGCGCGCCGGTGTACAGCAATCGAGTGTTTGCTGTACACTCACGACCATAAAGGTGGCCTCGCGCGGTTGCAGCCGCCGAGGCCGTGGCACGAACCGACTGGAGCGGCCCATGCGATCCCAACAGTACATCGGCTACCTGCGAGTGAGTACAGACGAGCAGGCCAACAGCGGCGCTGGCATCGCAGCGCAGCGCGCAGCGATCTTGGCTGAGGCGCAGCGGCGCGGCTGGTCCGAGGCGGACGTTCAGTGGATCGAGGATGCAGGCTACTCGGGCAAGGACACGCGCCGACCGGGTATCCGGCTCGCGCTCGAAGTCCTCAAGCGTGGCGACGCTGCTGGCCTCGTGGTGGCCAAGATGGATCGGCTGTCGCGGTCGCTGCTCGACTTCACGCAGATCATGGCCGAGGCGCAGCGGCAGGGCTGGGCGCTCGTGGCGCTCGACTGCCCCGCCGATCCGAGCACCCCCACCGGCGAGGCTATGGCCTCGATCCTGGCGACCTTCTCGCAGCTGGAGCGACGGCTGATCGGACAGCGGACACGCGAGGCGCTTGCGATCAAGCGCGCGGAGGGCGTTCGGTTGGGTCGTCCGCGCGTCTTAGCGGCCGAGGTTGTCGCCAGAGTCGTCCGAGAGCGCGAAGCTGGCCGCTCCCTGCGAGCCATCGCGGCCGCCCTGGACGCAGAGGGCGTACCCACGGCGCAGGGCGGCGTTCGGTGGTACGCGTCGACCGTGCGAGCGGTCCTGGCCTCTGCTGAACGGGGGCCGGTCGCCTAGGAAAGAATCAACCGTCCAGGCCGGGCCTCGCTGATACTCGCGGTGGTGGTCCCTCACCGAGGGTCGATCTTCGAAGTGGTACGAAGCCCAACGCACACGCCCCTTCATCCGGGTCGCCGATGTTCTCAGAGGACCTAAACGTAGCTTTCCCTCCGATTTCTATGCGGAGGAGTACGCAGCCGCGAAACGGTACCTGCCGGAGCGTGTCGAACTCGGGAGCGAGCAGCTGAGGGCCGCGGGCCGCGGCGAGATCGACGACGAGCTACGTGTGCTCGCGGAGCGGCGGGTGTTGCTCGACCTTCCCGCGCGCTACATCTGACTCGGCGGGCGCCGGCTCGGCGACGGGGCCGTGCTGGATGCCGTGCATGCGGGCGTACGGACCGGCGGCCGCGACGAGCTCGTCATGGCCACCACGCTCGGCGACCTCTCCGTCGCGCAGCACCACGATCTGATCGGCCCGGCGGATCGTCGACAACCGATGGGCGATGATCACGGTCGTACGGCCGGCCATCAAACGCTCCAGCGCCCCGAGCAGCAACCCCTCGGTCTCCGCATCAAGCGCCGAGGTCGGCTCGTCCAGGATCAACACCGGCGCGTCCTTGAGCAGGGCGCGCGCGATCGCGACGCGCTGACGCTCACCCCCCGAAAGCGTCGCCCCGCGCTCCCCGAGCACGGTCTCATAGCCCTGCGGCAAGCGACTGATGAACTCATGCGCATTGGCATCACGCGCCGCCGCCTGCACCTCCCCCAGGCTCGCCCCCGGCCGCCCATACGCGATGTTCTCCGCGATCGAGAATGGAAACAGGAACGACTCCTGCAACACCAACGCCACGCTGTCACGCACCGTCGCCAAGCGCAGATCACGCAGATCACGACCGTCCAACGTCACCCGCCCCCGATCGGGATCAAAGAACCGCGGCACCAAGCTCACCAACGTGCTCTTGCCCGCCCCCGTCGGCCCCACGATCGCCACGACCTCACCCCGCCGCGCCACCAGATCGATCCCACGCAACACCGGCCGATCCGGCTGATAGCCAAACCACACCCCCTCAAGCGCGACGTCCCCCCGCACCCCCGACAAACCCACCGCGCCCGGCCGATCACCCACATCCGCCGGGGCATCCAACACCTCCACCACACGAATGGCGCTGCCGAGCGCCTCGGTGATCGTCGTCGAGCTGTGGCTCACGTCGTGCAGGGGCGCGTACAGCGATCCGAGGTACGCCAGGAAGACGAGAATGGTGCCCACCGACAGGGTCCCGTCCAACGCATGCTGCGCACCGACCCAGAACACCACCGCCGTGCCGATCGCGGTGACCGCGCCCAGGAGGAGCTTGAAGCGGAACTGGGCCCAGGTCATTCGGATCGTCGCCGCCATGACACGGTCGGTGTCGCCGGCGAAGCGGCGGTCGCCGGCCGGCTCGCCACCAAAGGCCTGCACGACGGTCAGCCCGGTAAGCGTCTGCTCGAGGGTTTCGTACATCTCCCCCTCCGTCTCCTGTTGCTCGTAGCTGCGCTCGGTCATCCCTCCCGCGTACAGGCGCATCACCAGCGCCAGCGCAGGCAGCACACCCAGGGCTAGGAGCGTGAGCTCGAGGTCGAGCTGCACCATGATCACGACCATCGTCACCACGGTCGCGACGGCCGTCACCGCTGGCAGCATCGCGTCCTGCACGATCGTCGCGATGGCCCCCGAGTCGCCGGTGATTCGCCGGATCGACGACCCTACGCCGTGCTTGAAATGGAAGCGCAGCGAGAGTCGCTGGAGATGCTCGAAGAGGTCGCCGGCGACGTCGTAGGACACGCGCTCGCCGAAGCGCACACTCGCCATCGACGCCATCAGACCCACCGCCCAGCTGCACAGGAAAAGGACGAGCGTCGCGACGACCACCCAAGTGAGGAGCGCTTCCCGCGAGGCGGGACCCGGGAGGGCTTCGAAGACGTCGCCCAAGGCCGCCGGCAGCGGACGGCCCTTGAGCACGTTGTCGACGAGCACCTTGAGCGGCCATGGCTGCAGGACGGTGAAGGCGACGTCAGCCACCATCGCCACACCGACGATCGCGAGCGACCCGCGACGCCGGAACGCGTAGGGCAGGAGCCGGCGCAGCAGCCGGCGCGTCGGATGCGCATCGGCGTGCGGGCGGTTGCCGCCCATGCCTCAGGCCGTTCCCGTATCGGTTACGACGGGGCCGTGCTGGATGCCGTGCATGCGGGCGTACGGACCGGCGGCCGCGACGAGCTCGTCATGGCCACCACGCTCGGCGACCTCTCCGTCGCGCAGCACCACGATCTGATCGGCCCGGCG